>Ga0206967_1149_pt1 | contig 14548 bp, 16 predicted proteins | sample Alteio_BWOrgHeat_24_FD_153259 | JGI IMG/M metagenome (GOLD analysis project Ga0206967, IMG submission 153259) | Enriched cells from forest soil in Barre Woods Harvard Forest LTER site, Petersham, Massachusetts, United States -... | ecosystem: Environmental > Terrestrial > Soil > Temperate forest >...
TCCGTCGCAATACGTCGACGGTGATTTCTGCGACTTTTTCGCTCACGGGAATGAGATCGTCGATGTGTTTGTGGGCGATGTGATGGGTAAGGGCGTGCCCGCGGCAATGGTAGGTGCAGGAGTTAAGACCGGACTTCAGCGCTGCATGATTTCCCTTCTTACGCATGCGACCGATCCGGGACTGCCGAGTCCGGAGAGGCTTCTGCAAAGCCTCGACGATCTGGTTTGCGCGGAATTGATCGACCTGGGAACCTTTCTGACCCTTTGCTATGCAAGATTCGACTCTGCGGACGACTCGCTGACTTACGTGAATTGTGGGCATCCAAAGATCGTGCTGTGGGATTCTCTTTCAGGCGTGTGCCGCTTGCTTGATACAACAAACGTGCCGCTGGGGTTTTCCGATTCGGAATCGTATGAGCAGCGAACGGGACAGCTTCATCCGGGGGATTTGGTGCTTTTCTATTCGGATGGCGTGACGGACCTAAAGCTACCGAACGGAAAGCGGTTGGGGATGAATCACTTTGCCGATTGGGTCGAAAGCCGTGCCCACTTGCCGCTTGACGAGTTCCTCGCCGAGGTGGAGATGCTTCGGCTGGGCGGTTTGGCAGGCCTGCTTACCGGCGACGACTTTACGTGTGTCGCCATTCGTTACCGTGGTTCGGAGACGGAAAAAGATGGCACCCTACACCTGTGGGCAGATACAGGAAGCCTGCGCAAGATACGAAATTATGTGAAGGCGTCGGCACGCGCTTCTTCCCTCGGGTTCAGCGATTCGGAAGTCACCGAATTGATGTTGGCGGTGCAGGAAGCTGCGAGCAATGCGGTGCGTCACGCGCGGCCAGGGCAGAAAGGAATCCCGATTAAGGTGAAAGCACAGGCGCGAGAGGGTATGTTTGTTTTGGAATTGCGATATCCTGGAACTGCGTTTGACGTTAAATCCGTGCCCGAGCCCGTGCTGGACGGCACAAAAGAGGGCGGGTTCGGAATCTCAATCATCAAAAAATGCGTCGACGAAGTCAAATTCGTATTCCGGGGGGATCACAATTTGGTGACGTTGAAGAAACGGGCTAAGGGGAGCGGAATTTAGAATGGCTATATCAGTTGAAATCTTGCACAGCGGAAAGGCACTTGTGCTGAAGGTCCAGGCGGAGAGCCTGGAGACCGACAACGTCGCCGCATTCCGTGCTGCGATCACTCCCCTACTGGATAAGTCCGCCCATTTTGTCATTGATCTTTCGGCTGTCGAGTTCATGGACAGTACCGGCCTCGGATCCATGCTTTCGTGTCTTCGGATCGTCAAATCCAAGGGCGGCAGCCTTCGGCTTTGCAGCCTGACTTCCGAGGTGCAGCAGCTTTTTGAGATGGTAATGATGGACCGCGTGTTCGAAATCTTCGACACACCCGAGCAAGCTCTGTCAAAATAATCCGTCAATGCGGAGAGATGGCAGAGTGGTCTATTGCGGCGGTCTTGAAAACCGCTGGGCAGCGATGTCCCAGGAGTTCGAATCTCCTTCTCTCCTCCAGAACGCGGGGTACCAGTCGTAACACAGATCTCCTTCGTCGCGCTATTCCTGGGCTCTACACCATTCGTGGGGGCACCCCCCATTTCGGCTCTACACCATTCGTGAAGAACTGGCGATTGCCCTTGACGCCTTGCGGTCAGATTGCGTTGTGCGTGACAAGAGGCGTAGAAAGCCATAATGTAAGTCCCAGAGGCGAAAGGTACACATGACCATCCCCAAAGAGCTACAGGATATCCTGGCAGCCGACCCAAAAATCCTAAGCGGCGCAGTGCGATTCAAGGGAACCCGCGTGCCCGTGCAAGCGCTCCTCGACACCATCATCGGAGGAGAGACCGTTGATTACTTCATTGACGATTTCCCGGACGTCACGAAAGCCCAAGCCATGGCCGTTCTCAAATGGGAGCAGAACAAGGTGCGCAAAACGTTTGGCGTTGAACTCGTCGCCTGATGCGCATTCTCATTGACAACTGCGTCCCTCGGAAGTTTCCCCGCCTTATCACCGGCCACGACCTCACCTACGCTCGGCAACTCGGATGGCAGGAACTGGAAAACGGCGATCTCCTTGCGGCAGCGGAATTCGCTGATTTTCAGGTGATGGTAACCACCGACAAGAATTTGCAGTACCAGCAAAACATGACGGACCGAAAAATCAGCGTCATCGTGCTTTCTCCTCGTCTGGTGTTTTATGAAACGCTTGTGCCGCTGATCGGACAGTTGAATCTTGTACTCGCCAACCTTGCCGAAGGTTCGTTTATCGTCATCAAACCGGAGAACGATGCATGACGAGCGAGGCTTTGCCGCATGTCTCCTGACCCGGTATTCAGACCCGCGCCGGCCAGTCGAGGATCGGTAAACTCCACCACATGCCGCCATCTGAAGCGAGTAGCGCGGGTATCCCATCTGTCGAGAGGATCCGGTGCTGTGTTGCCGATCGAGCGTTCGGCAGACCCCTTGTTGAGAATCAGACTTGCGGTGTAGCTTCGTTGCTTGGGTTCCACCAGAAGCCTTATAGAGATATGGATTTATCGGTCGGCTGCTGAAACCGCAAAGTCGCGGCGTCGGAAGTTACGCCCTCAAACAGCCCTTATACTGAGGGTGTGAGGCGAAAGATCCTGGTGATCCTGGTTCAGTCCGCGATTACGCTAATTGCGTGGGCCATCATCTTCATTTTCTGTATGTCGCGGTTCCAAGTACCAATTCCATTCTTTTCCATTGGGCTTTGCTTCATCTTGCCTTTGCACGCCTTCCGAGTAAGTAACGCCATGCGCCAGAATTAACCGCAATCTTCTTGCGCCCCATTTCAAACTGATACACAACCGACCCGTGGACCACGAGTGACACCTAGAACAATTACCAAGATCGCCAAGATAGCAGCAGCCAAGCGATGGGCACCACATGGGAAGCGCTACATGACTCAACGTCGGTCTCTCCAACTTTCGTTGATCCTGGTTTTCATTATCGCTACTGTGTGGGCTGCATGGCCGAGAACAGGACCCATGGGAGACGCGTACTTCTTCATCATGCCTTCGCTCGCCATGATAATCGCATAGAAGTTAAGCCTAACTAGGAAATAGCTTCAAAACACCGAGCAAGCATAATTGCCTGCTTCAATCGGACTCACTTCCTCCAAGGTTCACAAACACACCTTACTTCTTCAACGAGCCCAATGAGAGTGGCCAAAAATGTCGTGGAAAGGTTGTAGTTTCAGGACTGTCTGACGGGTTTCTGTGGGGCTTGAGACAATTTCCAGGACTCAGAAATTAAGGCGAATTCGACGTGATTTGAACCTAAAATGCCCGAAAAGTGGATGATATGCTAACACGGTTCTGGCAGGGTGAGACTGGTCTTGAAAACCGCTGGGCAGCGATGTCCCAGGAGTTCGAATCTCCTTCTCTCCTCCATTTTGCGCGGCGCGCAAAATGCCTTCCATAGCACGCGAGAGCGAAGGAGGGCTAAAGAAGCACAATGAAGGCGCCTGCAGAATCCTGGCGCATAATGTTCTTATGAGTTGGCGCGTGATCCTACAGCCCGATCCGGAGACAGGGGACTGGGCAATCTGGTGTCCAGAGCTAAAGGGGTGTGCTTCGGCTGGCCGAACGCGAGAGGAAGCGATCGAAAACATCAAGGAGGCTATAGCGCTTTACTTGGAACCCCTTCCCGTATCTACCCCTCCCGGAGCAATGGAACTAAGGGTCGCAGTCTAGTTTGGGGAGCCGCGTTAAGCGTTTTACGGCAAAGGAGTTGGAGACGCTTCTCATGAAGCACAGCTTCGAATTTATGTCGCAGCGGGGAAGTCACAGGAAGTGGTGGCATCCCGAAAAGAACATTCAAGTTGTGGTACCTGTCCATACCGGCCGGCAACTTCCTCCTTGAACTCTGCATCAAATCCTAAAGCAGTCGCAGATCCCGGATAGCGAATGGCACGTGTAGCCATCAGAAACTGGCCGTGGGTACCGCTGGGTAGTGATCCGCGAAGCTACCCTACCAGCCCGTGGTTCACGATCTGATGGCCGATACTCAGCCGGTCGGGTTGAAAAGCATTTGGATGTCCACGGTGGAATACGATGCCGAAGAAAAGTCGCTGGAAAACACCTTGGACGACGGCAAAACCTACACGAATGAGAACGCCCCCCCGCAAGGGGCCTTCGTTTTCCTCTCGAATTCGATAGATCATTTACTCGACAGCACCCTTGGACGACCCTTGATCATCACCACGTTCTGGGATGCTTTCTTGGTGGTCGGACGGCCATCGAGTGTTAGGGCAAGAAGAATTTCGCCATCTGGTTTGAGTTCATCGGCGGTGATTTGGTGTTGCTTGGGTTCCACCCGAAGCCTTATACAGATTTGGGGTTCGGTGGAAGTACGTCCCTAGCAACCAGGTCGGGCGATTAGATATTGGGGCGGCATAGGTTGCTATGCCTTTCGAAGAACAAGAACCATCTTGCCAGCGAGCACGGGATATTCGTCGGTTAGGTTTGATCCGTCATGTCGGAATAGGCGATACCCGTCAGGAAAGTCAATTATTGTCTCCCCGCTTGAAGCATTCACTTTGTCCAATTCGTCCTGGGTCAGGCGATAGGGTGGATCAATCCGCAGATGATCTGAGTAGTGATAGCATTCGCTGATTTCTGGTTGAGCGGTGGCCACAAGAGAGTTCGAGATTTCTTTCCAACATGAATTCAATTATGGATGGACAGATCTATTGGTCCCATGCGCGTTCCAACGGAATTCGGCCATGTGCTTTTGCAGCATTGCGGCTAGCTTTGTGGGCCTCTCGTCCGGTCCCTTGGCCACCCGGTCAAGGAGATGGAGTTGTCAAGGAGACCCATGGATATGCGTAAGATTCGTGAAGTAAGGGCGTTTTCTTGGCGCTTTCTTGCCGCGACCAAGTCATGGGTGAGTTCCCACTTGTCGGCCTTGAACGCCGCCTTGGCGTAAAGTACGTGGGAAAGGCGTTTGATGAGTTCCTGCCTAGCCATGTCGTGGATGTCGATGGCCACGACCTCATCCCTTAGATCTCCACTGAGGGCTATGGCGAGCCCAGTTTGTTTAGCCAGTTGGTCACACACGCGATCAAATGGGGCAGCCGGCGCGAAGAATGTGATGGATCCGGCTTGCCGGCTCACTACTAGAAGCGCCAAGAGGGAGGTCATGCACTTATGTTACGATGGGCGGTCGATGGTTTGGAATAGAGAGTTCTTGGAGAACGGCTGCGCAGAGGAACAACTTTCGGAGATCACCGATCTGAGGAGTGGTAATTGAAAATGAAGACAAATACACTACGAAACTTCAGCATTCTCGGCATTTGTGCGGCTGCTATCTGTACCGCGCCGTTTGCCACGGCCCAATCGGTTCGCCATGATTACATGGACAGCGCCGCGGCGAGAAAGGACATCCGTCGGCTAAAAAGAGATCGAGCGCTAGCCCTTAGGACTCACAACATGGGTAAAGTCGCCCAAGATGACCGGCTCATCGCGGCCGACCGACATTTTGTTCGCAAAGACACCCGTAAGGTCATTCGCGGCGGCGGCTAATTTTCCTCTAAATCCGTTGGAACTTTGCGGCGCATAGTTCACGTCAAAAACGTTACTCTGGCTGACATCAATGATGTCGCCAGAGTAATTAACATTAGAATTGGCAATCTGTTAGAGTCGGTAATCACATGAAATCTCGACCGCGTATTACCGCAATTCCCTTGGCGCTGGGCTTGGCGGTCTGCGTAGCGGCATCCATCTCGCGAAACGGACCTCTTTTCGCCCACACGCAAGCTGGGCCGTTTCGGACCTTGATCGTTGGGGGTGGTCCCGATATCGAGCACAACCAAGCTGCCATCGAGAGCAATGTACGCTACGTGATGCGGCTTTTGCCTACCGGTGCATCCTCGCGAGTCTTGTTTACGGATGGCGATCCTCAGTCGAAGAATATCCTGTGTGAAGACGAAGACAAGAAAACGTACTACCGCACACCGCAAATCACAAAGATCGATGGACCGTCCGACCTCGCTCATGTGAAATCCGAGTTGTCAACAATGTCAGCCGATGTCGCAGCAAACCCGTCACGCCCGGTTCTGCTGTACTTTACGGGCCATGGCAGCCCCAATCCGGAGAGTCAGAATCCACAAGATGCGGCGAGCCGGTTCGACAACAACGAATACGACCTGTGGGACCATCACGAACTTCCCGTCAAGACGCTTGCCGGCAGTCTCAAGAACTTTCCGAAACAAACTCCTATAACGCTTATCATGGTTGAGTGCTTTTCCGGGGCATTCGGAAACTTGCTTTTCGAGGATGGCGACCCCAAGGAAAACCTCTCAGACCTAAGCATTTGCGGATTCTTCGCGAGTGTTGCCCAACGCGAAGCAGCCGGATGCACCCCTGAAATTAATGAGGCCAATTATCGTGATTTCACGAGCTACTTTTTCGCGGCTCTGTCGGGAAGCGACCGGCTAGGTAAATCCGTAACGGGCGCCGACTACAACCACGACGGCAAGGTTGGAATGAACGAGGCGTTCGCCTACGCCTTGATCCACGACGATTCCATCGACACACCCGTCTGTACGTCCGACGTTTTTCTGCGCAAGTTCATCACCACGAAGGATGAGGATGTTGTCGTCACACCGTACGCCCAGGTTCAAGCGTGGGCTGCACCGGCGCAGTTGGCGGCGCTAACCGCCCTTTCGAAGTACTTGGATCTGACGGGCGAAGACAGGCTTGCGAAGGCCTACCATGAATTTCGGAATTTTACAGATGGAAACCCGGAAACAACCGATCCGAGAGCCGTGCACGTCATCCGGTTCGTTCGCCTCGCCAAAAGCGTCGTGCTGGCCCACACACTTCAGGGTTCCTCTAACGAAACGGTCAAGGCCCGCTTTGCCAAGCTGCTTAAGGCAGAAAGCGGGAATCCGCTGCGATAGGCAATCAAGTGCTAAAAACGGGAGCCGACTTCCTATTCTTCTTTGCACTTAGTACTTAGAACTTAGCACTCTTTTTAGGCAACCACGGCAGCGCAAGGGCGAAGATCATTGCTGCGACTGGGAATACGGGAAGGGGCGGGAAATAGGTTGATGTCTGGGGCAGGTCGATATTGACTCTCAAGCCGCCTGGAGTTTTCAAGGGCATCTCCGCTATGAGTCTGCCGTGAGCATCGATTGCTAGCGTCGAGCCGAGGCTTGCGGAGCGAACCAAGGGTAATCCCACTTCGACGGCACGGAAAAAGGCGGCAGCTCTGAGTTGTGCGGGAGCAGGAGTGCCCATATACCAATCGTCGATGCACATCACGGCGATGAACTTGGCGCCGTTTCGAGCTTGCTGGAACGAAACTTCCGGAAAGAGGCCTTCGAAGCAAAGCATCGGGCCGGCCTTGACCCCGGAAACGTCCACCGCTTTGACCCCCTTTTGACTCGCGGAAAGGTCTCCGCTTGGAAGGTCGAAGGTTTTCGCGATCCACGGGAAGGTATCTCTGCCGGGGACAAATTCACCGAAGATAACGAGCCGCGTCTTGTCGGCGTAGGTCCACTGCCCGTCGTACGCGAATGCCGTTTGATAAACCAGATCGGTTCCTCGTTGACCCCCAAAAAGCATCGGTATTCTGCGGTCAAGCCGAAATGGAGGCCGAGGTGGGAAGTGGTCGTCTTCTCCCACGCCTTCCGGCAGCACCAACAGGCGGGACCCGTCCGCGATGGCTTTTGCGGAAATAGAATCCACGTTTGTGGCGATGTCATCCGACCGTGTGCGGCGATTGCCGAAGGCCATATCGACCCCTGGCTGGCCCACTGTGACGGGAAATGGTGTCGTTGATACGTTCGCGAAAAGCTGATAAGTCGACAGGGCCAAGATCACCAACCCGACCGCAACCAGGGGGCGAACTTTGCTTCGCTCTTTGGGGTCGATCCAGGCAGTTGCCAGAACGTTGACAAGCAAGACGAAGGCTGACACAAGGTAGATCGTGCCGAAATGGGCTGACTGAATCAAGAGCGGAAGGTGATACAGCGGCGTAGCGGCCAAGCCCCAAGGCAACGCCACCACCGGGATGTACGATCTGCAGACCTCGACTCCAGCCCACGCCAGCGGGATGAGTAGCAGCCAGCCGCGCAAATAGCAGTGCCGGACCAGGCGGGCAACCCACCCAAAGAAGAGGCCCTCAAGCAGGGCGGTGATGACCCAGGGAACAAGCGAAAGAAATGGACGATGAATCCAGTGATTTGCCAAGTCATACAGCCAGTACTGCTGGCCGAGAAAGACGAGAAAGCCGAATAGATAACCGATTCGCCATGCCTGCTTGCTGTCCGCCGTGCGCAGCTGGTACAGCATCGGAACAAGCGCAACGAACATCACGGGCCAAATGTCGAATGGCGGGTAAGCCAGCGAAAACAAGGCTGCGCTCAGCAGCGATGGCCAGCGGCTAAGAAACCAGGCCTTAACGCGTGACGCCATCGATGTTTCCGCTGAGCACGGTTCCTGAACCTAAATGGGCGCTGTCGCTGTATCTTGTGATGAGAAAAAGCCCTTCCGGTCGTCGTTCCAACTCTGTTACGCCGGTGTTTGCAAATCGAAACGCTCGGCTCGTGTCGAGGGTTCCCTTAATGAGCCTTGCCAGGAGGAGCGATAGCGCCCCGCCGTGCGAAACGACGACCACCGTGTCGTCTGTTTTCTGGAGCAATTGGTACACGGGATCCAGTCGGTTCCAAACGTCCAAGAATGACTCGCCGCCGGGTGGGCGCACTTCCTGCGGTGAGATCCCCGCCGCAAGGGCGCGCTCTTGGATGCGGGAATTGACATCCCAAAACGGCAAACCTTCCCATTCGCCGAAACCTCGCTCACGGAGTTCTTTGCAAGTCTTAAGCGATACGCCCAGGGACTTGGCCAACGGTTCTGCGGTTTCCACGGATCTTGCCAAATCGCTTGAAATCACTTGATCGACCAGCACGCCGCTAAACGAGAGTGCCAGTTTTCTCGCCTGCTCCAGCCCTTCAAGGTCTAATGAGATGTTCGTGTGTCCCTGGGCTCGTCCGCTGTTGTTCCAAGATGTTTGCGCGTGGCGGACCAAATAAAGCCGCATGGGAGGTTTATACCTGCCATGGGCGAACCTCTCCCAACTCTCGACCGCTGCTGTCCACTCGAAGGGCGCCAATCCTTAGAATACGGATCGGCGCCGGCGCGATCGCTGTGCTCAACGCGAACGCTCGAAGCGACTGCCAATCGATGTCGGTAATGATGCCGATGCCAAAGTCTTCGCCACTCTGCTTGGCAAAGCTGCATAGCAGGTTTCGATACATTCCCGGCGCAACGAACTGCGCCCGTGTACAGCCGGTGAAATCGAGAGCGACGGCGACGTCGGATTCCTCGACATCCAGGTCCGTTACCGCAAACAGCGTGCCACCGGCCCTTTCCGCGTACAAAACATCCTTTAAGTGAGCTTTTTGACGTTCATCGCTTGTGAGCCGGATTCCGGTTCCGAGCCGGACGCCTTCAATAGAGGCCTTGCGAAGGTCGAAGGCGTGCTTTTGGCAGTCCTCGAATAGCCTTAGCCAAAGTGCCTTTCTCTGGGCGAATTGGACGAGTGGGGGGAATGCCGACTCAATCTCTATCTCGGAAGGCCCGACGGGAAAGCCACTTTGATCGATCTCCGTCCCATTCGCCACCAAGATCTCCGTGGGCCGCAATAGCTGCGCGACAAGCATCGTTACATGCCTTAACAGCGGCAAAGGCCGGTAAGGAAAGAGCTGAACAATAAGGTCTTCCGGCATCGACTCGAGCGCCTGAGCCACCAAAATCGGCAGCAGGTGCGGTGCGCGCTGGGCATCCAGGCTCCCGTAGAAGCGACTGATAACGGGCTTGCCGCCGGCGAACAAGCAAAGTTGCCCCGGAACGCCCTGAACGGGATCTGCCGGATCAAGACACAGAAACGGACGGCCTTTCCGGTGCTCCTTCAGCCACTCCCGCCAAGAGCAACCCGGATTTCCAATCAGAAGCGTCCGTCCCGACATCGGTTGCGATTATAACCGGGCGGGGAGATGGAGGGAGCGTCCGTGCCCCGACCTCCGTTTCCACCAAATCCTTGGTGTCTCCACCTAGACTCTACCTAGTCAACCTCAAAAAAGTTCCATCCGAAATGGATGGAACTTGCGGAAAACGGGCCTTTTGATAGCATTTCAAATGCTATTTTTTCTTCAGAATGTCCTTCACTTCGACGTCGAAGTAAAGGTCGCTTTGAGCTGGAATCGTGCCCATCGAGCGATCTCCGTATGCCATCGTGAACGGAATTGAGAGCTTTCGTTGCCCGCCTTTTTTCATACCGAGCAGCCCTTGATCCCAGCCTTTGATCACCATTCCGGCGCCAACGGTGAAGTGGAACGGGTTGGCGCCCGGCTTGGCGTTGCTGTCGAAAACCTGTCCGTTTGCGAGCTTTCCAGTGTAGATGACCCACACTTCGTCGCCGTTGGCTACCACGTCGCCAGTCCCCTGCTTCACATCGACAATGCCAAGCTTCTCAAGGTGCTTGACCTTTGAAGTTGCCGCAACCGGCCCATACATTCTTTCGATCTTTGCCGCTCCCTGCAATTCTTGAGCCAGGCTTTGCTTTGCCCTGGCCTCATACTCTTTCTTCAGCGATTCGAGGCTGGCAGGGTCGGCATTTTCACCTAGGCCGTCGACCTTGAATATTTGAAGTCCGTTGGGTGTCTCCACCGGCTTGGTGTACGCATGCAGTTTGATCGATCTGAACTCGGCCTGCGTCTGGGGTGGAAACGCTGCAATGGCGCGCCAGCCAAGCGACCCGTGCGACTGTACGAGTTGTGGGCTCTGGTCTGAACTCTGCAGGACTTTGTCCCAGTCTTCGCCCTTTGACAGGCGGTTGTAGATATCCATCGCCTTACCGAGGGCGACGGCTTTATCGGGTTGGGTCGGAATCGTCGATCCGGGAGGCTGGGTGTTTGGCGTCGGGGGCTGTGGCGGCTTGTTGCTGACAACCAATGTCGACACGTTGATGTAGTCCGTTTTCTTGAATTTGAGGTCGACGATCTTCGTCATCAGCAGATCGGCCTCGATATGCATGTAAAGCCGCGACTTCGGGAAGCCCTTTTCCCTGATGAAAGTGTCCAGGTCTTGGCCGGCCGGGATCTGCTTTTGAATCTCCGCCATCTGCTTGTCAAACGCCTGCTGTACTTCAGCCGGCGTCGCCGTCAGATGATCCATCTTTGCCCGTTCCCTGATGAGTTCGAACAGGATCAGGTCCTCGATGACGCCGCGCCCGGCCCAATCCCACAGCAAGCTGTTGACATCACTGGCCTTGATTGGCACTCCATTGACTTTTGCAAGCACGGTTGACGGTTGAGGCGCAGAAGGAAGATAGCCTGTCGCAAAGTCGTTCGACTTGGCGACAGGTGGTTGGACTTTCGCCTTGGCAGCTTGGCTGGCGGGGGCTTGGCCGGCCTGATGCGCGGCAAGAAGAGTGAATAGGGCAGGAAAGATCATTTTGAGTTTTTAGACGCTGTGTATTTCGGAATCAATTAAGACAAAGTTAGCGTGGGACCACTTGGGCGTGGATCACGCTGGATAGCACGCGATCCACGTTCAGCCCCTCAACTTCAGCCTCGGGCCGCAGAATCACGCGGTGGCGGAGAACGGGGAGCGCCAATTCTTTTACGTCATCGGGAATGACAAATTCTCTGCCTCGGAGCGCGGCAATCGCCTTACTGCAGTTCAAAAGCGCAATTCCGGCCCGTGGCGACGCGCCGACCAGAATGTCATTCGACTGCCTGGTTGCCTTCACGATCTCATAGATGTAGTTGAAGACCTTGTCCTCCACCGTCGTTTCTTGAACCTGGCGTTGCATAGCCTCGAGGTTTTCCGCCGTCACGACAGGTTGGATGCCGGCTTCTTCGAGGTTTTGCGGCTTGAAGCCCGAGTGGTGAAGTCGCAGAACGTGCAGTTCTGCCTGCTCGGTAGGGTAGTCCACAAGCACTTTGAGCAGGAAACGGTCCAACTGGGCTTCCGGAAGTGGGTAAGTGCCTTCAAAGTCAAGCGGATTCTGGGTCGCGAATACCAAAAAAGGTGGCGGAAGCAGGTGCGGCTCCCCGTCTATCGTGACCCGCCGTTCTTCCATCGCTTCGAGAAGGGCAGCTTGCGTTTTCGGGGGGGTGCGGTTGATCTCGTCGGCGAGCAGCACGTTTACAAAGACCGGCCCCTTGCGAAGTTCGAATTCGCTCGTCTTTGGATTAAACACGTTGGTGCCGATCACATCGCTTGGCATTAGGTCCGGAGTGAACTGGATCCTTCCGTATTCCAAGTTGAGTGTTCTCGCCAAGGCTCTTACTAAAAGTGTTTTGGCGACACCGGGTACACCCTCAAGCAGCACATGACCGTTTGCGAGTATCGCAACCAGGGTTTGTTCGATCGTCCGTTCTTGGCCGACGATCGCCTTCGCGACCTCGGAACGAATGTTTTGCGCGATAGTCTCAACGCTCATGAGCAATGGGGCGGAGAGTACCGTATCTAACGCCGAGGTATTCCAGGTATAACATCTCGCTGAGACCAACAAGGCTCGTTTGCCGTTGACTGGAGCTCTCCAAGGAGAGTTGCACTGAGCGGCCAACACAGCCCGGTCTCAAGAATTATCGAGGCTCAGAACTTCTCGTATGCCGCTGAATCCAGAACTCAAAGCAAGCACAGTCGCAGATAACGCTCGGTCCGAAGGTGACACGGGCTCGACCGAGGTACAGATTGCGATTATGCAGGCCCGGATCCTACAGATCACGGACCACCTTCGCACACACAAGAAAGACTTCCACTCTCGCCGAGGGTTGCTGCTTCTCGTGGGTAAGCGACGACGCCTAGAGGGTTACCTCCGAAATAAGGACATCACTCGCTACCGCGAACTGATTAAGAAACTCGGAATCCGCGAAGTCAAGCCCCGTTAAACGGAGGCTAATAAATGATTCACTCCCATGAGTTCGAGGTAGGGGGACACACCCTATCCATCGAAACTGGTCGCGTCGCCAAACAAGCTGGCGGCGCTGTTTTGCTTGGTATGGGCGAAACAGTTATCCTCGGCGTCGCGACGATGTCCGAGAATCCCCGAGACGGGATCGACTTTCTTCCCTTGACTTGCGACTATGAAGAGCGCAAGTATTCCGTCGGAAAGATCCCCGGCGGGTTTATGAAGCGCGGAGGCAGGCCAAGCGAAAAGGCCGTCCTCACGAGCCGCCTCATCGACCGTCCGCTCCGCCCGATGTTCCCCAAGGGACTGCGGAACGACGTACAAGTTTTAGCGATGCCGTTCGCGGTGGACCAAGAGTGCCCACCCGACGTGCTCGCGATCTGCGCGGCAGGCGCTGCGCTGACCGTCAGCGATATCCCGTTCAAGTACCCGGTTGCCGGTGTACGAGTCGGGCGCATCGATGGCGAGTTCATCCTATTCCCCTCGATCCAGCAGATTAAAGACAGCGACCTCGACTTGGTCGTTGCCGGTCACAAAGATGCCATTTCGATGGTTGAGGCAGGCGCAAGCGAAGTGTCCGAAGAGGACATGGTTAAGGCGCTGAAGTTTGCGCACGATGCCATTAAGAAGATCACCGCTGAATTCGAGGCTTTCGGAAAGAAGGTCAACAAGGCAAAGCGCGACGTCAAGCTATACACCGTCGATGAGGGCTTGAAGAAGGCTGTTGAGAAGCAGTACGGCAAAGATATCACCAAGACTCTTCTTGGATCGAAGGATAAGGCGATGCGCGAGAGCGCGCTTACCGACCTGGTCAAAGAGATCGTTGCCAAGATGAAGCCAGATTACGAAGGCAAGCCTGAGCTGCAAGCTCAGCTTTCTGAAGCAGTCGACTATGTGGTGAAAGGCACGGTTCGTGAGTTGATCATCAAGAAGGACACCCGTCCCGACGGAAGAAAGCTCGACGAAATCCGGCCGCTTGAGGCGATCGCCGGCCTGCTGCCCAAAGTTCACGGTTCCGGCCTGTTCACCCGCGGTCAGACGCAGGTCATGACGGTTGCGACGCTCGGCTTGCCGAACGATGCGCAAACCATGGACGGCATCGAGGATGAAGAGCCGAAGCGCTATATGCACTTCTACAACTTCCCGTCCTACTCGGTCGGCGAAGTTCGCCCGATGCGAGGCCCTGGCCGCCGAGAAATCGGCCACGGCGCCCTTGCCGAGCGAGCGCTTCGAAGCGTTATCCCCCTCGATGATCCCCAGTTCCCATACACGCTGCTTCTTATCTCTGAAGTATTGGAGTCGAACGGTTCGACCTCGATGGCTTCGGTCTGCGGATCGACGCTCGCGTTGATGGACGCCGGTATTCAGATCAAGGCGCCGGTTGCCGGAATCGCCATGGGTCTGATGTCGGACGGCAAGGTCTTCAAGGTGCTCACGGATATCCAGGGCATGGAAGACTTCTGCGGCGACATGGACTTCAAGGTCGCCGGTACCCGAGACGGTATCACCGCCCTGCAGCTTGACACCAAGCTCGACGGTATACCCGACGAGGTTCTCGCCCGAGCCCTTAGCCAAGCGAAAGATGCTCG
>Ga0206967_1150_pt1 | contig 14524 bp, 13 predicted proteins | sample Alteio_BWOrgHeat_24_FD_153259 | JGI IMG/M metagenome (GOLD analysis project Ga0206967, IMG submission 153259) | Enriched cells from forest soil in Barre Woods Harvard Forest LTER site, Petersham, Massachusetts, United States -... | ecosystem: Environmental > Terrestrial > Soil > Temperate forest >...
GGCCGGCGACGCGGGCTAATTCACCGAGCAGGAATTCGTAAGAAAGACCGTGAAAGCCATAACGACGGACGCCTTTTTTTTGCAATCGGCGGGGCAGTGGGAGAATCTGCGCAACTTGGGGTAGGTGGTGATGGAAGGCCGTGTCGAAACAGGCGATTTGGGGAAGACGGGGTAACTGACGATGAAACGATTCGAGAAGGGAAAGCTCGGACGGCAAATGATCGGGATCGAACGGGCTGAGACGGCGAAGCTCGGCCAGCAACTTGGGCGTGATGAGCGTCGGCGCGCTGAAACGGTTGCCGCCATGGACGATGCGGTGGCCGACGGCGGCGATATTTTTGAGACCGATTTTTAACCGAAGCCAGTGGATGAGGAAATCCGCCGCGGCGCGATGATCGCGGGCAGAAAGCGATTGAGCCGGAGAAAATGGGCGAGAGCCGAGGCGGTACGAGAAACGGGCTTGGGCGGAGCCGAGGCGGTCAATCTGGCCGGAGATTTGGCGGACAGGAACGCGGGACTGGTCAAACAACGCAAACTTCAAACTCGAAGAGCCACCATTGATGGCGAGGAGCAGACGAGCGGAGGGCTGGGCACTTGGAGATTTCATGGACAATCAAACAAGTTAACCGGCAGCAATTCGTATACCCGACTTTTACCGATACGGCGGCCACCCGCAAGGTATTACCGGCCTCGCGAAAGTAACAAGATGGCAACGGCGGGATGGACTGTGGGCCGTTTTCTTTCGTCCCTGCGGGACTTGAGGTCTTTTTTCGAAATTAGTCCCAGCGTTAAAACGCTGGGCTATTTTCTGTCGTCCCTGCGGGACGAGATAGTGAAGAAGCGAAAACAAGCGGGTTGTTTGACGGAGGAGATGAGGGAAGAGCGGGAGATTGGGAAAGGTTACTTGCCGAAGTGGAAGTCGTGGGGGAAATTTTCGTGCCGTCGGGTTTATAGAATTCGTTCAGCTCGAGGCGGAGGTAATCGTACATGACGCCGTTGGTAAGGGCGCCGGCGGGGACGGTGAGGGTGATCGTGTTGTCGCCGGCGTGGAGCAGCGCGGCGTCGAAGGTGACGTCGCGCTCGAGCCAATAGCCGCCAATGTTGTCGCGGCTGGTGGAATTGACATAGGGCAGGCGGGGCACGCTGCCGGCGACCTGGCCGTTGGCGCCGACTTCGATGGAGGTGTTGTTGCCCGCGCCGACGATGGCAAGGCGGAGGATGACGGAGCCCTTCGGCGCGGAGTCGAGGTGGAACTTGATGGTCCAGGTGGTGGCGCGGCCGAGGGTGTCGCTATTGGCGCCGTCGAATTTCTCGACGTGCGGGACTTGTTCAAAGAACCAGTCCTTCTTATAATCGCTTTGGCCGATGGTGTAGGTCAGGTCGTTCGGGAAAAGCTGGGCGTACTGGACGTACCAGCCCCAGTGCCAGAAATTGTCGCCATCAAGAAATTCAGAGGCGAAGCGGTTGGGGATGCCGATGTCCCAAAGTTGTTTGCCGTAGCGCAGGGGCGTCCAGTTGAGTTTGCCGAGGTCGAGGGTGTCGCCGGGTTTGATGGTGACATTGGCTTTGACGAATTCGCCGAGGACGCCATCGGCCACGGCGTGGAGTTCGTACGTGCCGGGGCGGACTTTGGGAATGGTGAAGTGGCCGTTGGCATCGCCTTGGGCCCAGAATTCGTAGTGCTTGGCGTCGCGCTGCCAATCGAAGCCGTTGCCGCCGGAATTGCCGTCGGAATAAGTGAGGCCGACGTAGAGATGCGGGAACGTGGTGGACTTGGCCTGCGGGTCGGTGAGGGCGAGCTGGCCGGAGACAGCGCCACGTTCGCTTTGGTGCGGGTAGTCCACGCCGTTGACCCAGTCGTACGGCCACGCGGTGGATTCTTTTTGGGCCTGGGCGAGAGCATCGAGGAAGAGGGCGTTGGAATTATCGGCGACGGTGGTGGAGGGTTTATCCACGTAATTGCAGTAGAGGTAAATCGGGCCGACGACTTTGGACCAGACTTCGCCATCGGCAACGCTGCAATCGGTGCCGCCGTAGTGGGTGCCGCGCCAGTAATCGAGGATGAGGGGATCGCCGCCAGTGTTGTCGTCCAGGTGGCAGTCGAGTTCGTCCTTGGAGAAACCACCGCTGAGGAATTCGACCGTGGGGTTGATGAACCAGAAGCCGAGGTGCTCCTTGGTGCTGGACCAGCCGAAGGCGGGCGTGAAAAATTGGTAGCCGCAATAGTCGTACTTGTGCTCGACCTGGCCTTTATGAATGCCGGTGTTGAGGTAGCGGGCTTCCTTCATGCCGCCCATTTGCGTGCCGGCGTCCCAATCGGCGCTGGAGGCCATGAGGAGGTTGCGGTTGGCGTCGACGCTAAGCCAGTCGAAGAGCGTGGGGTTGAGCTTGGTGCCGTAGCGGTTTTCGCCCATGGAGGCGCCGGGCATGTCGGCGGTGTGGGAATAAATGGAATAAGTGTAGATGCCACTTTCGCCGCGGCCGAGGGCGTAGCGAACCTCCATGATGAAACTGCTGCCGCGCACGGGGCCTTTGACGGAGACTTCCGCGCGCGCGCCGTTGTTTTTCGTCGGGTCAATCGTGACCGTATCTTCGGCGTTGGAGGGATTGGTTTCCCAATAACCCGCGGGGACGCCGGAGTTGTGGCCCATGAGGTCGAAGCCGTGATACTCCAGGCGGTTCATGTGGCCATCGGACTTGGCGATGGTGGCAGTGACGATGCCGTTGGAGAGGATGTAATTTTGGTTGTCCTCGGTGAGGGTGACGGGGGAGTCGGCGGGCTTGGCGACAGCGGGAAGTTTGTCGGGAGATGGGAGCGAGGGCGCGGGAATGCCGGGGACGGCGGGCAGGGGATGCGGGTAGGACTGGGCGGTGAGCGGTGCGGCGCAGAGGAGCGCGGCGAGAAAACAAGGCAGGGCAAAGCCCGGGCGGAAGCAGGGGATTTTCATAAGCAGGGGAAGGGGTAGATGCTAAGGGGGTAGCGGAGTAAACAACGTAGCCTATATATATGTTGCAGCAAGAAGGGAGAGAGGGTGCGTAGACATTTTGACTAGGCGGCCCAAATGCCGGATTTTTTGATGGAAATGATCGACGCACATTCGGCTGCTGCGGATTGCGGACATTTCCATGAAAATCTGTCGATATTATTTAATAATATTAAGCGTTCCTTGCTTGGGTCATTTTTATTGATCTTGTTGAGAGTTTTTGAGTCTCATTTACGAATTTTATCGAGAATGTCTTTTATAAAATATTAATATAAGGCGAGTTACGTAAAAAATTGTATACTTCATATACAACGAGACATACCTTAAGTATGATCTTGCCATACTGGGGGGCCGTGCCACTAGTATGATGAGTATGGAAAACTTTGATAACTTCACCCACAAAGACTGGGAGCAGTACTTTCGCAAAAAGGAGCAATATTTTAAGCGCCTTGCGGATGCTGTGGCGGACGAGTTTCGCTTGGATGGCACGGGTGGGACTGATGCGGGCAAGCCGCCTTCTCAATATCCTCCGCCATGGTTAAGCGTCACGACTACAAAACCCCATGAAGAAAAACCAGAAACTGTTTTCTTTCGCACCCAAGCATCAGGAAAGACTCTTTCTGCAAGTGATATTCGGACTGCCGTTGCTGCTAAGGCTATTCGTCTAGGCGCGTTGGCGGTTCGGCTAGGCACATCGAAGGATGCAATTCGAAAGCTGTCCAAATCTCCTGATAGCGGTTTTGTTATCAAATCGCGCGGTTGGGTTACAATTCCTAAACCACAATAGCATTAGTTCCAAACCAAGGATTCCTAAAAACCTTTTCCCTAATTCAGGGGCTTCAAACTATTTACCCGGATAGCTCAATGGATAGAGCGGTCATCTTCAAATCGTCCAACTGTTCCAGCAGGTGGTGCGATGGGTGGCAGATGTTGGTTCAACTCCTTCTCCGGGTACCTCTTATGTATTATCAATATAGTAATATATTCTAGATTCGCAAGCAAAAGGTGGCAGGTCTGAAGATGGGCGATCGATCGATATCGATGGGTAAAGTCTTAACCAGTCAACGCACGCACTGGGCGGTCGAAGCGTACGAAGCGGGTTTCGGTGGAGGCGGGATTTTTGGCGGCGTGGGTGGCGAGGGCGAGGGCCCAGAAGCGGTCGGCGTGGCCGCCGGGGCCGCGGTCGGCAGCGAAACGGAGGTTGCCGGCGGTGGTGGCGGTTTTCTTGATGGCGCGCAAATCGGCGCGGATATTTTTCTCGGCGGGAATGCGAAGGGTGCGTTTTTCGAAAACGTGGCGGAGGCCGTAGGCGAGGTCTTCTTTGACCGGCGCGGTGAAGGTGACGGGCTCGACGCGGCGGGCGCCGAAGCGTTCGAGGGCGCGTTCGGCGAGTTGGCGACCGAGGCCGGTGGCATCGAGGCAGGCGCGGCGCAGGCCGGGGAGGGAGAGGCGTTCCCAGAGAAGTTCTTCCTGGCGGGAGAAGGGTTGGTTTTCGAGCGTGAGGATATCGCGGGTGAAGAAGACGCCGTTGATTTTCTCGAGGAGCCAGAAGACGGTGAGGTCGTGCACGCGGCCGATGTCCACGCCGAGATAAAATTCTTTCGTGGAATCTTTATCCTTGGGAAAACTTAGCGGGAGAAATTCGCCGTCAGCATATTCGGCGGAGGCGATGAGGTCCCACGGGAGGAAGGCGGTGGATTCGTCGGCTGGGACGCACATGTATTCCTGGAGAAACGTTTCCTCGTCGGGGCAGGAAGCGCGGATGAAGTCGAAGTACGCGGCGTTGTCCATCGCGCGGCGGGGGTCGTCCTCGGGCAGGCGCGAGTGGAGCTTGGCGAGGAAGCCGTCGTCGAGGGCGTCTTGCAACGTGACGCGGTGAAGGGAAAAACCTTTGGGGTTGCCGCCGTGGCGGGCCTCGGTGACGAGGTGGTGAAAATAATTTTGCGCGCCGCGGTGAGTGGAAAGGATTTCGAGCTGACCGCCCCAGGTGATTCCAGGATAGGCGATGGCGTAGAGGCGGCGAGGGTCGGGGTGGAGGGCGAATTCGTCGAGGACGCGTGGGCCGCGCTTGCCGGCCTGGGCATCGGGGTTCGAGGAGAGGGAGTGGAGATGGGTGCCATTGGAGAAGCGGAGGGAGTGGGAGGAGGGCTTAAAAGCTTCAGGAAGTACCGGTGCGTGAAATGCCCGACCGCCAATATCCAGAATATTGGCGAATTTGCGGCAGTCGTTCAGAAACAATTTCGCCTGATTTTCATCACGCGAGGCGACCCAGGAATCGAGGCGAACGCCGGCGAGAGATTGACGGCGAACCAGAGCATAGGCAGTTGTCCAGCTCATCCCAATCTGGCGCGATTTCTCGAGAAGTTTTAAACGCGAGTCATCTTTGATCCAGCGCACTTGATAGGGCAGAAAGTGCATGGGAATTAACCGAGCAACAATAATTCCTTTTCGATTTGGTCGCGGACGTCTGGGGGCAAACCGGGATTTGCGTGAAGGATTTGCTGGATGTTTTGGGCGCCGGTGCGATTGAGGGCGAGAAGCTCCTCAAATTCCTGCGTGAGATGCTCGAGGGTTTTTAAGCGATGGGCGGTTTGGGCAAGCCGGAAAAGAATGCTGGAGATGGTATCGAGCTTTTCGAGATCTTCATCCGAGCCATTGTTCAGGAAGAACTCGAAAAGTTTTTCCGCGAGTTTTTCCAAAGTACCGACGGAGAATTTGTGGCCAGGGCCGAGCAGGGAAATGGCGGCGACGGTTTGCTCGCTGGCAGTGCGAATCCCCGTGCAGTGCGGAGCAATTTTTTCCAGCTCAGAGGAGGTGTTCGGCTTCGAGGTAGTCTCGCCCGTCGGCGGTGAGGAGGGCGCGGGGGAGTCCGGGAGAGAGGGCGGAGGGGGTGATGGCGAGGAGGTGTTTGCCGGCGAGGTAGGCGAGTTCATTGTGTAATTGAGAGTCGTCGAGATGAAAGCCGGCGAGGGTGACGCCGTGCAAAAGGGTGGCGGGCGGAAGAGACATGGGCGCGGCGGCGGCGAGTTGGAGGAGAATCGCGTGGCGGAGGAGGAGGCGTTGTTCGGGAGTCATGTTAGTCTTCGGAGTGGAAGGTGAAGCGCTCGATGAGGCGGTCGAGTTTGGCGTCGAGGTGGTGGAGGCGCTGGGTGAGGAGTTCGGATTCTTTTTGCAAGGCGGAGACGCCGCGTTCAAGCGCGCGGATGCTTTCGTAGATTTTTTCGCGGGAGGCGGAGGAGGCGCGGCGGTTTTCCTCATCGTGGCGTTCGAACTCGGTGACGAAGGCGTCGAGGCGGGAATCGAGTTCGGCGAGGTTTTCGCGCGAGGCGTATTCTTTATGCAAAGGCGGGACAGGCTCGGGGGCGCGGAGGTGGGACTTCCACAAGTCGAGCAAGTGCTTGAGCGCGACGAGGACGGCGGCGGTGATGACAAAGTACTGGTAATACTCGGTGGCGCCGGGATCGCCAGCGGCGGCAAGGAAAGGGAGGTGCATGCGCGGAAGGGCGCATAGTAGCGGAGGCGGAAGATTTGCGGTAGTGATGCGTTGGCTGCGTTGGATGGGTTGGGATAAAGAGGCGGAACTGGTCTTAAAGACGTTATTGCGCCGGTGTGCGTTTTTCGTCATCAATGAAACATGCTTTTTAAATTTATTGCGGAGAAAATAAACCGGCGCAGTTTTTGCCTGGGCGGAGTGGCTTTGGGGCTGCTGGGGTTGGTGGCATGCAGCAGCATGAACGCGACGAATGGGCATACGACGCTGGTGGCGTCGGGGCATCCGGACTGGCCGCCGGTGATGTTTGAAGCGAACGGGCAGATTGACGGGGTGGGCCCGGCGCTGGCGAAAAAGATTTTTGCGGATCTGAAAATTGACGCGACGTTCCCGAACGAAGGGCTCTGGGACCAGGTGCTGGCGAAGGCGCGCGCGGGCGACGTCGATGTGCTGGTGGCGGCATACAAGACAACGGAGCGCGAGGAATATTATACCTATGCGGACACTTATATTACCGACCCGCTGGTGCTGTTTGTGAAAAAGGGCAAAGAATTTGCTTTTGCGAAGAACGAAGACCTCATTGGCAAAACGGGCGTGGGGACGACGGGCGACAGCTATGGGCAGGAGTTTGACGACTATATCAAACACAAGCTGGGCTTTCAGTGGGTGGCGACGTCGAAGGAGGCCCTAGATATGGTGGAATCCGGAAAAGCGGATTATTTTATTTATTCGCTCTATTCCGGGCATGAGGAATTGAAGACGGAGAAGCGCGAGGCGGATTTTGTAGAGCTGCCGCACGAAGTAGCGGCGGAGCCGTTCTATATGGCATTCAGCAAGAAATCGGCGTTTGCGAAATATGTGCCGCAAGTCAATGAGCTGATGGCGAAGTACAAGGCGGACGGCACGGTGGACAAGATGATCGCCGATTATAAGAAACAATGCGGATTGAGTGAGTAGAGCTTTTCGGCTTAGCTGGCGGGCAACCCCCAACCCCCGAGGTTCCCATGAAGTCAGCCCCATTGGCCTGCGCAATTTTGTTTGGCATAGTATTGGCAACGCGCGGTTATGCCACGGACGCCGTGCCGGCGCCGGCGACAACCGCGCCGAAGAGTTATAACGTGCGCGATTTTGGCGCGACGGGCGATGGAGCCACGAAGGACACGGCGGCGTTCCAGAAGGCGCTGGATGCCTGCGCGGTGAATGGCGGCGGGGAAGTGCTGGTGCCGGCGGGGACGTATCTCATCGGCAGCGTGCAGATGGGGAACCAGACGATTTTGCGGCTGGCGAAGGACTCGGTCATCCATGGCAGCGGGGATTTGGAAGATTATCCGATGATGGACATCCGCTGGGAAGGCCGCTGGCAACCGGGGCACCGGGCGTTGATTTACTCGGCGAATGTGGTGCATACGGGGATTATCGGGCCGGGGCGCATTGACGGAAACCCGACAGTGGCGGCGCCGCAGAACCCGCGCGGGGTGGTGGTGCTGGAACCGATCTCGTGCACGGATGTCGTGTGGGATGGGTTTACGCTGACGCAGGGCGGCAACTGGGCGACGCACCCGACGTATTGCACGGATGTCGTCATCAAAAATTTGAGCCTCGGCAGCAACCGCGACGGGATCGACGTGGATTCGTGCAAGAACGTGCTGATTGATAATTGCAATATCGATACGGGGGATGACTCGATCAGTTTAAAGTCAGGGCGCGGGATGGATGGGGCGCGCATCGGCAAGCCGACGGAGGATGTGGTAATCTCGAATTGTGTTTTGCGCGGAAGAGCTTTTGCGTGCGTCGGCATTGGCAGCGAGACCTCGGGCGGGATTAAGAATGTGCGGATGGAGCATATTACTTTCACTTCGGCGCGAACCTCGGCGATCTACATCAAGACGCGCATCGGGCGCGCGGGGGTGATTGAGAATATAACGGGCGATGACCTCAATGTGCAGGCGGGCGGATTTTTGGCCGTCAACCTCATTAGTTCAGGCAATCAGAACACGGCGGATGACACGGTGGAAGGCTTGGTGGGGTATCCGCTGGGGAAGAATTTTAAATTTACGAATGTGAAGGTGGCGTGCACGACGCTGGTGGATGTGACGAAGGTCTCGGCGGAAAAGCCGCTGCAAGGGCTGGTGTTGGACAATATTACCGGAACGTGCACGAAAGGCATCGCGCTGACGAATATTCAGGATGCGGAGTTGAGCGGGATTAATGTCACGGGATTTGACGGGCCGCTGCTGACGATTGACCATGTGACGGGGAAGGGGCTGGACGGGGCGACGGTGGCGGCAGCGCCAGCAGCACCGGCGGCGAAGAACTAACCCGGGACGAAGCGGCCCAGCTTTTTACATTGAATCCGGGGGTGGGAACGTGCATCGTTTTAGTTCCATACCGAGGGAATCCACCCCAACGACTTGTGAGCAGCAAAACCGCCACCCGGGCCACGGCCCCCAAACCTGAACTCGAGCCCCGCGCCATGGCGGCGCTGGCGAAGAGCGCTGTTAACGCGCGGCTGAAGGCCGCGGATAAACTGCGGCTGTATAGCGAGATGGTGCGCATCCGCCGCTTTGAGGAACGCACGATTCGCGTTTACCAGCAGGGGAAGATTGGCGGGTTTCTACACTTATATATAGGGCAGGAGGCAGTGGCGGTGGGCACGGTGTCACTTTTAGGCGAAAACGACCATATTATTACAGCATATAGAGATCACGGACACGGGTTGGCCGTCGGGATGAGCATGAATGAGTGCATGGCTGAACTGGAAGGCAAAGTGACGGGATGCTCGAAGGGCAAGGGCGGCTCGATGCACTATTTTGCGCCGGACAAACGTTACTGGGGCGGGCACGGCATCGTTGGCGGGCAAGTGCCGCTCGGTACGGGCATCGCCTACGCCCTGAAATATAAAGGGCTCAAGGGCTGTTGCCTGACGTACATGGGTGACGGCGCGGTGAACCAGGGCGCGGTGCACGAAGCGTATAATATGGCGGCGCTGTGGAATCTGCCGGTAATCTTTATCATCGAGAACAACGGTTACTCGATGGGCACGAGCCAGGTGCGCTCAAGCGCGGGTGACTCGCTGGCGAAACGCGCCGAGGGCTACGGCATGGCGTGGGACACATGCAATGGTAACCTCCTTTACGAAGTGCGCGACAAGACCGCGGTGGCCATCAAGCGCGCGCATGAGGAATCGAAGCCGAGCATTTTGGAAATTTTCACGTATCGGTACCGCGGGCACTCGATGTCGGACCCGGACCAGACGTACCGCGACAAGCAGGAGATAGCGGATTACCGCGACAACAAGGACCCCATCACGCTGTTCCAGAAATGCCTGCAAGAAGAAGGCGTGCTGGATGACGCGACGATGGCGAAGATTGACGAGGACGCCCGCAACGAGGCGGATGCCGCGGCGAAGTTTGCCGACGAGTCGCCGTTCCCCCAGCCCGAGGCGATTCTCCAGGATATTTATTGGGAGGAAGACAACCGCACCGACAAGACGCCGTCCACGGGGCGGATTAGTTTCCAGAACCCCGAATAACTTTTTCCATGCCCGTTATTACATACAGAGAAGCGCTGCGCCATGCGATGGCCGAGGAACTCGACCGCGACCCGAATGTCGTCATCATGGGCGAGGAAGTGGCCCAGTTTAACGGTGCGTACAAGGTGACCGAAGGGCTGCTGGAGAAATACGGCCCGAAGCGGATTGTGGATACGCCAATCAGCGAAGCCGGATTTGTCGGCCTAGGCATTGGTGCCTCGATGCTCGGCATCCGGCCGGTGATGGAGTTCATGTTCTGGTCCTTCAGCTATGTGGCGTTTGACCAGGTGTTTAATAATGCGGCGAGCATCCGGTACATGTCGGGTGGGTTGATTAACCTGCCGATCGTGATCCGCGGGCCGGCCAATGGTGGCACGAGCGTCGGCGCGACGCACTCGCACACGCCGGAGAATTTTATCGCGAATACGCCGGGGCTGAAAGTGGTTTGCCCGGCGACGCCGGCGGACGCGAAGGGCTTGATGAAAGCGGCCATCCGCGACAACGACCCGGTGTACGTCATGGAGAACACGATTCTTTATGGCGACAAAGGCGAAGTGCCGGATGGCGACCATATTGTGCCGATTGGCAAGGCGGACATCAAACGCGAGGGCACGGACTTGACGATTATTGCGCACGGGCGCGCGGTGCTGACGTCGCTGAAGGCGGCGGAGATTTTGGCGGCGGAGCACGATGTGTCGGTGGAAGTGGTGGACTTGCGATCCATCCGCCCGCTGGATGTGGAGACGATTTTAAAGTCGGTGGCGAAGACGCACCGGGTGCTGCTCGTCGAGGAGAATAAACCCTTCTGCGGCGTGGGCGCGCAAATTTCGCACCTGATCCAGTCGGAGGCGTTTGATGAGCTGGATGCGCCGATCAAGCGCGTGTCGGCGTTGGATGCGCCGGCGATTTACTCGATGCCCTTGGAGAAGCTGCAGTTGCCGGATCCGCAGCGGGTGGTGCGGGCGGCGTTGAGTGTCGGCTAAACTTACTTCGGCGGAGCATATTCCCAGCCGGCGGGGGGGCGGGAGCCGGGGCGGACGCGGAGGCGTTCGGCGTGGTAAATCGTTAACAGGCGGGCCAAATCTTCTTCGCGCGAGGCACTGGGGAGGACGTAATCAAATTCTTTCCAGTGCGTGATTTCTTCAGCGGCGGCTTTAAGGCGTTTTTCGATTTCCTCGGGGTGATCCTGGTCGCGGCCCTGGATGCGCTTGCGGAGTTCGTCGACCGGAGGAGGCAAAACGAAAATGGTGACGAGGCGGCCGGTGAGGAGGGGTTCGGCGGCGGCGGTTTTGCGAATGGTGGCGGCGCCTTGCACATCCACGTTGAAGACGACGTCCTGGCGTTGGTCGAGGAGCATGATGACGTCGCGGCGGCGGGAGCCGTAATGGTTGCCGTGGACGAGGGCGTGCTCGAAAAATTCGCCGGCGGCGAGGGCGGTATCAAACTGCGCGGAGGGCAAAAAGCGGTAGTCGACGCCATCGACTTCGCTGGCGCGGGGGGCGCGGCTGGTGCAGGTGACGAGGCGGCGGGCGCGGGAGACATTCTCCATCAGCGCATTGCACAAAGTCGTCTTGCCACTGCCGGACGGACCGGAGAAGACAAAGATCAGGCCAGGACCGTCGGGCAGTGGAGGGAGCGCCGGCATTTCAGTAAGTATTATGGTAAGTCGTCGCCAAAACAGCAAGCACTATGCCGTAGAGGGCCATAATAGCGCCGAGGGCACGGGGGCGGGTGGGGCGCTGGAAGAGCCAGAGGAAAAAATCACGGACTTGAAACGGCATCGTGCCGAGATAAATGGCCAGGGGGATGGCGATGTAGAGGCCGACGTTGAGGATGACGCGCGATTCAGGGGGCGGGGCGTAGGCGAGGGAGGCGTCGAGCATCGGGCGGGCGGCGAGGAGGACGAGGATGGCGGCGCCGCGGACGGCGAGGAAGTCCTTGCTGTAAAAAAAGGCGGCCAGCCCGGCGGCGGCGAAGACCATCAGCAGAATTTTTTTGTAGTCACCGAAATCGGCCGTGGTGAGCTGGCTGATGATATAGAGAAACCAAGCGGCGCCGGCGCCGAAGAAAATGACAGCCGCGAAGGTGGAGCGCGGGAAGGCCTTGGCGGCGCGCTCGACGGCGGGGTTATTCCACAGCAAGGGGAAGCCAAGGGCGAGCAGGACGGCGGCGGCGAGAAGGGTGGCGGCGCAGAGGGTCATGAAATGGGTAAAGGATGAAGAATGAGGAAAATTAGCCATTTGTCACGACTTCGCCGTGGAGGGCGGCGACGGTGGCGGAGGTGATGCGGACCTGGACGAGTTCGCCGAGGAGGCGGTCGGGGGCGTCGAAGAAAACTTTGCGGTAGCCGCGCGTGCGACCCATGAGACGACCAGCAGGCCGTTTGGCGGGTTCCTGGGCGAGGACTTCCTCGGTGGTGCCGACCATTTGCTGGTGGCGGGCGAGAGAGCGCTTTTCGAGAATGTCCATGAGCTCGCGGTGGCGGGCTTCGGCGACATCGGTGGGGACCTGGTCGGGAAGTTCGGCGGCGGGCGTGCCGGTGCGCGTGGAATATTTAAAGAGATAGGCCATCTCGAAGCCGACCTCACGGAACAAATCGCGCGTGGCGGCGAAGTCCTCGTCCGTTTCGCCGGGGAAGCCGACGATGATGTCGGTGGAGAACCAAAGCTTGGGCTGGGCGGCGCGGAGGCTGGCGATGAGGCGGAGGTAAGTGTCGCGGGTGTAGGGGCGGTTCATCGCGCGCAAAATGCGGTCGGAGCCGCTTTGCACGGGGAGGTGGGCGTATTCGCCGAGCTTGGAGAGGTCGCGATGGGCGGCGATGAGGTCAGGCTTGAAGCCACTCGGGTGCGGCGAAGTGAAGCGGAGGCGGTGGAGTTGGGGAAGGGCGTGGAGACGTTCGAGCAGTTGGACGAACGGGGTCTTGCCATCGACCATCGGAAATTCGCGGCGGCCATAGCTGGTGACGATCTGGCCGAGCAAAGTGATTTCGCGCGTGCCGTGGGCGACGAGGTCTTCGGCTTCGCGGACGATGTCGTCAATGGGGCGGGAACGCTCTTCGCCGCGGGTTTTGGGGACGATGCAAAACGTGCAGTGCATGTTGCAGCCCTGCATGATGGAAATGTAGGCGGAGATTTGCGGCGCGCCCTCGGTGTGGTCGTGACCGCGGATTTCGTTTTGCGAGCCGGCCTCAGCGTCGAGATCGAGAATGGATTCGGGGCGCGGGCCTTCGCCTTTGATGGTGGCGAGGAGGTTATCGAGATGGTCGGGGACGCGGTGGAATTTCTGCGTGCCGACGACGAGGTCGAGATCGGGCAGGCGGTCGAGGAGGTCGGCGCCGCGATTTTGGGCCATGCAGCCGAGGATGCCGACGAGGAGGCGCGGGTTGCGGCGCTTGCGCTTGGAAAGGTGGGCGGCTTTGCCGATGGCTTTTTGCTCGGCGAGGTCGCGCACGGAGCAAGTGTTGAGCAGAATGACGTCGGCGAGAGCTTCGTCCTCGACAATTGCGTAGCCGCGGGCGCGTAGAAGCGAGGCGACGGCTTCGGAGTCGCGCTCGTTCATCTGGCAGCCGTAAGTCTTGATGTGGACGCGGTTCAACGGGAATTATGAATGCAGAATGATGAAGGTGGGAACGGGCAATCTGGCAGGATAGAGGAGGGGGGATTGGCGGCCAAGGAAAAATCGGGCTTGGGGAATGGAGGCGGGGATGGCAAAGTGGAGGGGTGAATGAAGGAAAAGATTTGGCGGTGTTTGTGTATGGTTCGCTGCAACCGGGCGGACGGAATTGGGCGCGGTATTGCGAGGGGAAGGTGGTGGAGATGAAGGCGGCGCGATTGAAAGGGAAGTTGTACCGGCTGGGTGATGGGTTTCCCGGGTTGGTGGTGGAGCAATCTAACAGCACAAGTTGGGTGAGCGGATGGTGGATGATTTTGAAAGATGAGGAGGCATTGGCAGGGTTTGACCAATTGGAAAATTACCAGAAAGGCCGGGTGCCCGAGGAAAATGATTACCAGCGAATCCGGGTGATGTGTTACGCGGAAAAGGGCGGGAAGGGCTTGGAACCGTTGGCGGAAGCGTGGACTTATGTGATGACCCCAGAGCGGGTGGACCTGGATGGGGGAGTGGAAGTGCCTTCAGGACAATGGGTTGAGCCTAAAATATAGATCGGCAGGCTGGTGAAACTTTACCACTTTTTTATGCGAACCTAACGGACTGGGCGGGGTTTATAGATTGCAAGGAGGCTATTCATGGCCTCCTATCTTCATCCCCCTCTTGGCGAAGGATTATTTTATGAAAACACGTATCAAACTTAGCTTGTTAACTTTTGGTTTAATTGCGGTATCGGGTGCGGGCCTGGCGGTCGCGCAGTCCACCACCGGACTGGCCACACCGCCGACGAGTACGGCACCAGCCGGAACCGGACGCGGTGGGCGTGGGCTAGGAATGGGTGGCCAGCCGCGCATGGAAGCGGCGCTGCTGAGCCTGCAAGACGCCAAACGTTTTCTGGAAAATGCGGTGCCC
>Ga0206967_1151_pt1 | contig 14423 bp, 11 predicted proteins | sample Alteio_BWOrgHeat_24_FD_153259 | JGI IMG/M metagenome (GOLD analysis project Ga0206967, IMG submission 153259) | Enriched cells from forest soil in Barre Woods Harvard Forest LTER site, Petersham, Massachusetts, United States -... | ecosystem: Environmental > Terrestrial > Soil > Temperate forest >...
TACGCCCTGCCAGATGTGTCCTGGCGATGCATGGGCGCCATAGCTGTCCGAATAGATCAAGGCCGAAAGGCCGTGCCCATACTCGGCGGTAAGTGAGTAGGCGCCAAGATCGCCTTCTGGATCGAACGCTTCGTACTGAAGCTGAATGCCAGGGTTGGCCGGCGTCAAGTTGACGATGGCGCATGGCTGCACAGGGGCGCCCGCCCAAAGGATTTCGGCCATGTCGACGATTGCCGGCGAGTTGTCGAGCTTCATGGTGACGGTCTGAGCCGTCGACGGCACAAGCGTCCCAGTCGCGGTGTAGAAGAACAGCTCGAACTCGTAGAGTGCGTCCGGCATGGATGAACTCGACCACTGGAAGATTAGATTCTGGATGGTATAGGGGAGGGCGGGATCGACCATCGGATAGAAGCCAGATGAGTCTGGACCGAATGATTGCCATACGTCGTTCACGCCGACGATTTCAAAGTTGGCCCAGGTTTGCAGCATCGGAGCCCAGGCAGCCGTTGCAAGCATTGCAGCTGTGTTTGCCCAACGATACATGACAGTGTATTTCCGCGCACCTGCTGACCAAAGAGAGTTTAGAGCGACCTCGTTGCCGATAAAATTGAGCGTTCCGCTGAAAGCGGCCTCTTGCGGATTGAGAAAATACGGCTGAGTGATGTTGCAGTATCCGTCTGCTGCGATCATTCCCGTCCCGACCAAGCCGATGGCGGCAACGACAGGTCCGGTGTTTGGCGCTGTGGCGCTGGGAATCGTGGCCAGGATGATCTGATTAAAGTCGCCGAAGTTGCCAAGCGGGTTCGTAGGAACCTCGCCCACGGCGCCTCCAAGGGTAGCGATGCGCAAGCCGAAACTAACGATCGGGGCGGGCATATTCGGATCCATCGTGATGTCGAGATCAGACAACGCGATCGCAAGCTGCCACTGGCGATGGTTGGTCGCGGAATTCATCGATGCGCCGAAGCCGATTCGGCACTGCGACGGGATGACTTGGCTGTTGGATGCGGGCCAGTTGGAATCCGGGCCGGCCATGTACCACATTCCGAGGCGGTTGGGCTGGCCGGGCCAGTCGCTGAAAAGCTTGTCCCGATTGGAGTCGATGACGCCGTTGTTATTGACATCGACGATGAACCAAAAGTAGTCATTCGGGTTGGCGACGCCGGTTTCTGAGGTCAGGTCAAACCCGATGTACAGATTGGTCGCATCGTTTTGCACCATCATCGTGCCTTGAGGAATCGGTATCGTTGCCGAAGCGGACCACTCGTTTGCCGGCAACAGGCCGGTGAGTGGGGGCGGCGTGGGTAAGGTCCACGTACTGCGTATAGTTGTCATTCATTCTCTCCTTTGCGAAATGCGTCAGAGAGAACGGGGTGCTTGGTCGGAAATACACAACGAGGCAGTATTTATTTCCTAATAGGTCCAATTACCTATGGCTTAAAAAACAAAAAAGCCGGATCGCGACAGTGCGATTCCGGCATTAGTAGATTATGAAAAACCTGGAGCGGGAGACGAGATTCGAACCCGCGACCTTCTCGTTGGCAACGAGAAGCTCTACCACTGAGCTACTCCCGCGATACGGGTGTGTTATACCCGGCAACGGATTTGATTGCAAGCTTAACTAATCCCCGTATCCGCCCAACGCTCGTTTGTAATACGATTAAGACCATGAACGTACGGCTTGAAAAGGATCTGGCAGAATTCGTTCAGGAGATGGTTTCGAGTGGTCGCTATTCGACCGACGAGGCTGTTGTTGCAGCCGCACTGCGGCAAATGCGCGACAAGTCCGCCAAGAAAGCCGAGATTCGGCGGATCATCCTCGAAGAGGCATCCACCGACCCTATCCACTTGATGGGCTAGACTCACCTCGATGAGAGTGACCGCAACGCCACACAACGTGGCGTCTGAAATGGCGCTGGCGATCTACGCCAAGGTGCTCGATGGGGTGCGGTCGGACGCGCTTGTTCACCAAGCAATGCAGCGGGTTGGCGATGCCTTATTCATCCAAGGTCGTCACATCGACCTCAGCCACTACGACCGCGTGTGGATCGCCGGTTCCGGAAAGGCTTCCACTGACATGGCGAGAGCAGCTTCGGAGGTCCTCGGCGACCGTTTGTCGGGCGGCGTTATCGTGACTAAGGCGGGCAGCGGCAGTCCGATAACCGGAATCGAGGTTATTGAGGCCTCCCACCCCGTGCCAGACGTGTCTTCCCTATTCGCCGGGTCCCGATTACTGGAGTTCGCCGCGGAGCTCAACGAAAAAGATCTTGTTCTGTTTCTGCTATCTGGAGGGTCTTCCGCTCTCATCGAATCGCCGAGGGATACGATCAGTCTCGACGATTTGCAGAAAACCAATCAGGTGTTGCTAAGTTCCAACGTCGATATTACCGCGATGAACGCGGTGCGTTCCAGATTGTCCAGAATCAAAGCGGGCGGTCTTGCCCGAGCGTTCGAACCGGCAACCGTGATTGCCCTGATTTTGTCCGACGTGGTTGGGAACGACCTCCAAACCATCGGGTCCGGACCGCTAATATCGCCAAAGGCCAACACAACGCCTATGCCTGAGTGGTTGTTCCCGTTCCTTCCGACCTCTGTGCAAGCGTTGCTGGAAGTATCGCTTCCGCCCAAGCCGCTGACCGTGCCGGTCGAACACTATGTCGTGGGTGGGATCTCGCTGGCCATACTGGCAGCGGTAAAGGCTGCCATGGAGCTTGATTTAAAGCCGTTTCCGTACGCGGACCCGCTAAAGGGCGAGGCGCGCACCATGTCGGCGAAGATCTGCACTCTCATGAAGAAGTGGCCACTCGACAACGGATGCCTGATCTTTGGCGGAGAGACGACGGTGAAGATCAAAGGCAAGGGCCTGGGCGGCCGCTGCCAGGAGATGGCCGTTGCTGCCGCGAGGACGGTCTCTGAGATGCCGGACGTCTGCTTTCTAGCCTGTGGCACAGACGGCTCGGACGGGCCAACGGATGCCACGGGCGGCATCGTCGACCCCGGGTCGATCGCACGCGCCAAGCAAGCTGGATTCCACCGCTCTAGGTCCTTAGCCGACAACGACTCGTACCACTTCCTTGAGGCCAGTGGCGGCTTGGTTCTCACCGGTCCCACCGGCAGCAACGTGAACGATTTGGTGCTAGTCGTACATGCCACCGACTAGCGTGGTGGTTCGATTCCGATTTGCTGCTGTTGAGCAACCATTTGGACCCGTGGGTAGAAGGTGTTGTATGTCAGACCGACGATCACCAGGTAGATCGGATGAGTGAACAGGGCGCCGACGCCACAGAGGCATGCGCCAAGGAAGTAGATCAAGGCTCCAACGAAAAGCAGAGCGAACATCGACCATGCATGTTGGCGAAGGACGTTATAGCTTTCGGTGATAGCTTCGATCGGATTCATATTGCGATCGATGACAAGCAGCGGCACAAACGCCAAGGCTCCGATGAGAAAAATCCCTGGAATGACCAAAAGGCAGAGTCCCACCATAACAATCAATTGCTGGAGGAACACTGCGATCATTAGGGGCAAAAAACAGGAGAAACCGCAGAAGATATCGCCAACCCCGATCTGTTCGCCTCTGGCCGTTTTGACCCCCATGTAGAAAAGCGACGAGGTGAAAATCCCCACGATCAAATTTGGAACCAGGCTTACGAGCTGGCCTGTTATGTATGGCGTGATCGAGGGCGGGCCCTGGTAAAACAATCCACCGTACAGCAGTAAGTTTGCGCCAAACGAAAAACCCACTGAGATGGTGATCATGATTATTCCCGCCACAAGCACGGAAAGAACCCATGTGCCGAGATTGGCCTGAACAAGGTTCCAGGCCATTCCGATGGTGTCGAAATAGATCCCGGGCGGCCGGCCATACGGGTCGGGAGATTGGCTAGCCCTTGGATAGTTCGAGTAACCCGGAGGTTGTTGCCAAGGCGATCCAGGCGGGATTTGTGACATAGCGGTTACGGCATCGACTCAGAGATGATAATAACCGCTTTTCTGTATTACCGAGGAGGCTCAAATCCGATGGGCTGGTTATATGCGAACTCATTTTGGGCATCCATCGGGAAGAAGTTATTGTAGGCAAGGCCCATGATCGAGAAATACACGGGATACGTGAACAGTAGGCCGATGCCGCACGCAAGCATGCCCAAGCCGCCGATCAAGCCCGCGACAAAAACCAGGGCAAAGAGCCCCCACGCGTGGGGCTTCAACGTATCCCAGCTCAGCTGAAGAGCTTCGATCGGATTGAGACCTTTGTCTACAACCAAAAGCGGCATGAAACAGAGCAGACCGGCTACCCACCATGAGCCGACGAAGCAGGCAAGCAATCCCACTGCCACAAGAATCGACGTAACCAGCATCGCAAGGATGACGTTTATCGCTTTCGGGAAGCCAGAGAATACGTCACCGACGACAATCGGCTCACCCCGTGCCTGTTTCAACCCCATATTAAGCAGGCCCGCAAATAGAATTTGGAATGCCAGCGCGATCACGAAGAAGATGGGATAGATGATGAGAAGGGCTGATGGATTTACGCGCCCTCCGGTGCTCATCATCGTTCCGATCATGAGAAAATCGACGGCGAAAATGCACACGAAATAGGAGCCAAAGGCGATGAGCGTCGCCAACACCCAGGTGCCCAGGTTGCCCTGCACCAACGTTATCGCCTGCCCTATGTTGTCGAAGTAAACGCCTGGCGGTCGTCTATATGGGTCGGGGTTGCCGCCTCCCCTTGGGTAGTTCGAATAGTTCGGCTGTTGTTGATAGGGTGGGATCTCAGACATAAGACAGGTTGCCCTCAAGGATCAGACTTGACAGCAACCTGAATAGGCTCAACTTAAGAAGAAAAATAACCCTTAAGCGTTCGTTTGAATCATTTCAAAGACTTCGACAATGTCGCCTTCCTTGAAATCCGTCCAATCCGCAAAGGTGATTCCGCACTCCATTCCCAAGGTGACTTCCCTAACATCGTCCTTGAGGTGCTTGAGGCTGGCGATTTTGCCTTCGTGTACCAAGTCGTTGCCACGCCGGACTCGACACAGCGCGTTTCGCGTGACTTTGCCTTCTGTGACGTAAGAGCCGGCGATGATTCCCTTCTTGGAGAATTGGAACCGAACCCGGATCTCGACTGTGCCGAGATGCTGCTCCTCGAACTTGGGTTCGAGCATTCCCTTTACGGCCGCTTCGATGTCTTCGATCAGTTCGTAGATGATCGTATAGGTTCGAATTTCTACACGTCGCCGCTCTGCTTCGCGCTTGGCGCCCGGCTCGGGCTTGACGTTAAAGCCGACAACGATCGCATCCGAGGCGCTGCCCAGCAGAATGTCGCTTTCCGTAATCGATCCGACGCCGCTGAGGATGACCTTCGCTTCGACTTCGTCGTTTTTAACCCTTTCCAGCATCCCCTTGACGGCTTCCACGGACCCTTGAACGTCCGCTTTGATGATCAGATTGAGGTCTTTGAGTTCATGGGTGTTGAGCCTTTCGCGCAACTGGCTCAAGGTCATACCGCGCGAGGGCGCCTCAAGCGATTTGGCGCGAGCTCGGTCGGCTCTACCTTCAGCTAGGTCCCTACCTGTTCGCTCATCGACGGCAATCTCAACCCGGTCTCCCGCTTGCGGCACGTCGCTGAGCCCGAGAATCTCGACTGGCGTCGATGGGCCCGCTTCGGTCATTCGCTGACCGCGATAGTCGGTCATCGCCTTCATTCGGCCATATGTCTGGCCTGCAACGACAACGTCTCCAATCTTGAGCGTGCCATTTTGAACGAGAATGGTGGCGACAGGGCCGCGACCCTTCTCCAATTTGGCTTCAACGACCGAACCCTCGAACTGCGCTCGGGGATCGGCGGTGAGCTGAAGCACCTCTGCCTGAAGAAGGATCATCTCCAGGAGGTGAGGCACGCCTTCGCCGGTGAGTGCGGAAACAGGACAGGTGATCGTGTCGCCGCCGTAAGCTTCCGGTATGACGCCAAACTCGGGAAGCTGTTGCATCACCCTGTCCGGGTTGGCATCGGGCTTATCCATCTTGTTGATGGCCACGATGATCGGCACCTTCGCGTTTTTGGCGTGCTGGATGGCCTCTTTGGTCTGAGGCATGATGCCGTCATCCGCTGCGACCACCAAGATCGCAATGTCGGTGACCTGCGCGCCTCTTGCACGCATTGCCGTAAATGCCGCGTGGCCGGGAGTATCCAAGAATGTGATCAGGCCTTCAGGTAACTCGACCTGGTAGGCGCCGATATGCTGGGTGATGCCGCCATGCTCTTTCGCCGCGACGTTCGCCTTTCGGATGTAGTCGAGCAGCGAAGTCTTGCCATGGTCAACGTGGCCCATGATGGTCACGACGGGCGGTCTAGGTTGCGCCCCGGATTTCTTCTGTCCTGTGGCGGCAGGTTTCGGCTGAACCGGCTTTGGCGCGGCGTTCTCCAGCCGAACCGTATAGCCAAATGCTGCAACCAGCTTTTCGACGACATCCGGTTTAAGGGCAGTCGTCAACGTGGCCATGACCTTAAGCTTTGTCAGCAGGGTCTTTTGAACCTCGGCCTGCGGTACGCCGAGTGCGTTTGCAACGTCTCGAATCGTGGGGTTGGGTTTTAGAACGACCTCTTTCGAGCCGATGTGATCGGCAAGAGCGTCCTTAACCAAGTCGACAGTGTCCTTATCGCCCTCAAAGGCCGCGCCGTCATGCTCGATCCCAAGGTCGTTCAGTGCGCCATACACCGTTCCGGGCGCAATTTCGAACTCCTTAGCGAGATCCGCGATGTTCACCGTCATATTTGCTTTCTTTACCTCAGTTTGCATATCAATTCTTCTCGCAGGACTCGCTTGTCCTCATTCGATACCGACCCGCGAAGCGCGCGCTCCAGCCTTCCTTTAGCCATCGCGCCTTCGAGACACTCCGACGTCTTGCAAATGTACGCGCTCCGGCCAAGACCATTCCACATAGCGACGCGTCCCTCGAGATTTCGAGCGACGCGCCAAAAGGAAACCTGATCGGTCTTGCGTTTACAAGCGATACATGTCCTTTCCGCCATCGTGGCCATCAGTTCTTGTTCGAAGCAGCGACATCGCTACTTCTTCCCTTCGGCAGCTGCCTGGCTCTCGCTGCGTATGTCGATTTTCCATTCTGTAAGGCGTGCGGCCAGTCGCACGTTTTGTCCCCCTTTACCGATCGCGAGCGAAAGCTGGTTATCCGGCACGACCACATAGGCGCTCCGTTCAGCTTCGTTCAGCTTGATCGAGTTCACTTTCGCCGGGGATAAAGCGTCGGTGATAAATGTGCGCGCGTCGTCGCTATGCGGGACGACGTCAATCTTTTCGTCATAGAGTTCGTCGACGATCGCTTGAACTCGTGCGCCTCTCGGGCCGATGCACGCCCCGATCGGGTCTACCCGTTCGTCGGACGAGTGGACGGCGACCTTGCTTCGCTGCCCGGGTTCACGAGCCACGCTCTTGATCGCAACGATGCCTTGTGCAATCTCTGGAACTTCCAACTCGAACAGCTTTCGCAGCAGATTCGGGTGAGTGCGGCTGACGATGACTCTCAGGCGGCGAGAGCTGTCATCTACCTTATATACGTACACACGCAGGCGGTCATTCGGGCGGTACGGCTCGGTCGGCACTTGTTCGCGCCGTGGGAGTTCCGCCTCCACCTTATTGACCTGAATATAAACGCTCTGGCCGTCTCGTCGGCTCACGACGCCGGTCACCACGTCCCCCATTTTTTCATGGAAAACATCGTGAATCCTTCTCGTCTCCGCTTCTCGCAGCTTCTGGCTCAACACTTGTTTGGCCGTCTGAGCCGCGATTCTGCCGAACTGGTTCGGATCGACCGCGATCGGAACGATGTCGCCGATGTCGACGTTTGCCTGCTTCTTTCTTGCGTCTTCGACGCTGATTTGATAGCGCGGCTCAGTGACTACAGCAACGACCTCTTTTCCAACGCTGGCGCTCAGCGGACTCAGCTTGATCGTGACCGTAACAGCCACGTCGTTCTGGATTCCGATGAACTTTTTGTAGGCAACCGCCAGAGATTCTTCCAGCTCATGCTGGAGTTCATGGAGTGGGATGTCCCTCTCCTGCGCAATTTGATTTAGTTGCTGCAGAATATCCATCGGTTTATTTCCCTTCGGCCGGAACAAAAAAAGGCGGCCTAAGCCACCCTTCGTCCGGTCGCTCTTATTTGTTATCAAAAGTATAGCACGCGGACCGGGTCTAATTCAGTCATGGTAACGCTGTTCGTGACGGGTCTTGAGTTCTATGCATACCATGGCGTGCCCTCCGAAGAGCGCGCCATCGGGCATCGGTACATCGTGGATTTGGAGTTGGATGTTAAGAGTTCGGCCGAGCTGACCGACGACGTAAGCGACTCCGTGGACTACGCTTTAGCGGCAGGAATCGTGCTAGAGGTCTCTTCGACCGCCCAGTACAAAACCGTCGAGCGCCTGGCCCACGTCATAGCGGAAACGCTCCTGACGCGGTTTTCCAGAATTGAACGGGTAAACATTCGCCTCGCCAAAAGACTGCCGCCGGCGCCGTTTATCGCCGAAGAATTAGGGGTTGAATTGGAGCTCGCGAAAGCGTAAAGAGCATTTCCGCCGCGTCCCGTTGCGTACTACCGCTACCCGCCGCGTGAAATCTCCCTTTCATTGATCCTGAAAATTTGATCACGCAACGGTAACGCGGAGGAGCGCAACGGAACGCGGCGGGAAGAGATGCTTACTCCGAAGGAAATGGCCAAGCGAGGTAGCGGGCATTGGGTTGGGCGAGCTGCCTGATGTTCAGCTTCAGCGCATCGGTCCAACCGCTGTATGTGTGCGAGGTCGATATCTCCAGCGAGGGGCGGTAAAGCTTCAGAAACATGGCCGTCATGCTGGCGATCTCCCCCGTTGCGATCAGTTTCTCGGGCGCAACTTCGGGGCTTGCGGAAGAAACGAGCGTTTTGACACTGGCGATCATGGACGTAAGCGGATCGATGCCAATGGTTCCGACACGTGAACTCTCCCAACTCTCCGGTCCCGAAGGAAGAAAGTGGTGCAGCCACTGGGCGAGAACCTCCGGAATCGACATACCAAGGTAGATACAAAAACGCTGTTCGATTTCGTTAATCGGCAGCGCGATCGAATCGGAGCTGGGCGCCAAAACCGTCATATCGTGGATAGAAACCGAGTTGCCGACCTTAAGCTTCTCAATGCGAGTGTGGCGGCCCCATCCGATCAACCTTGCCGGTGCATCGAACGGTTCAGGCGACGAAGAGGCCATGGCACGATCAAGCAAGCTCCGAAACGATTTCGTATCCCGTTCAAACCATGTCGTTACCTGCAACCTCGGGTCGGAAACCGGCGCCGTGCCTACCTCAAACGGATTGCAATCTCCGTCCGTCATGGGGCGTTTTTCAGGCACATAACCTCTTGCCGGCTCTCCTAGGAGGTGCTCACGGAAGAAAGCCACCATTGCCTCACGCATTCGGCGGCTATAGTCGTGTCCGCCTTCGATTAACTCCAGGCGCACATTCGACTCTTGCCTTTTGGATTTATAGATCGCTTTGAGCTTTTCGAATGTTCGGGTATGCCCTTCGGGCGGAAACTCGCTATCCTTGGTCGCACCGATAAGCATGACTGGCGCCGGTGCGCGCATAGCTAAGATGTCCGATCGATCTCCGAGGGCCAATACGCCCGGCACGTGATTGCACAGGCAACCGTTGGCCGGATTGACTTCAAGACTGGTGGCGTAGCAAACCGGCACCGCGCAAGAGATTCGAGTATCGGCGGCAAAGGTGTACATCGTCGCGGTCCCTCCGCCGCTTGTGCCGGTGATACCCACCCGGGTGCAATCCATATCCTGTCGCGTCTGGAGATAATCCAGCCCGCGCATGAGGTCCCAGGTATAGACACCCTGCACACACCTTCCGAGATTCAAAAACCAATCGTTGTGGTCGCCAACGCCGATTCGTTCGTTGGCGCCGTTGTCATCCCAACTAACACCGGGTGAATCCACTATCAGTGCGGCGAATCCCTCCAAGGCAAGTGAAATGCCTCTCGCTTGAACCGGGGGAGCAATCTTCTTGTATGGCCAGTGGCCGTGTGAGTTTAAGATCACGGGAAAAGGGCCGTCTCCATCGGGGATATAAAGGTGGGCCGTGACAAGGAGACCAGGCACGGACTCATATCGCAGCTTCTCGATGCGATAGCCATCCCGAACGATCGTCCCTGTAATTCGGGCCTTTAGGTCGGTCCGGTCCGGTAAAGGGTCCAGGCCAAGTGATCTCAATAACACTTTCCGAGCCTCTTCGCCTCTAACCGACGGCTTCCTTGAAGCCAAATCCTTAATCCGAGCCTCAAGCATCCGATTGATGGTGTCTGCGTCCACGGAACCAGGATACAGGGCGTACTACGGTCGGCGTTCGAGGTTTGGAAAGAAACCGTCAAATCAGCCCGGTAGAGCCAATGGCTGCTGCGTTGCCACTGAGACAACGTCCGAAACGTTCGCCGTAAAGCGTTCCCGGTATCCTGTATGTCGTGGACCGAATCATTCTCGCCGCTCCTCGCGGGTTTTGCGCGGGGGTCGCATATGCGATCGAGGTGGTGGACTTGGCGCTCAAGATCCATGGCGCGCCACTATATGTCCGGCATGCGATCGTGCACAACGAATGGGTCGTCAAGAGCTTTGAGAACCGAGGCGTGATCTTTGTCGAGTCGATCGACGAAATTCCGTGCGGGATGCCGGTCGTGTATTCCGCTCACGGCGTATCGCCCGAGGTCCGCGCGCAATCGGCTAAGCGTAACCTGACCATTATCGACGCCACTTGCCCGCTCGTGATGAAGGTTCACAACGAGGCGAAGCACTTTGCGGCCAAGGGCTACTTCATGATCTACATCGGCCACGAGGGTCATGTCGAGGCCGAAGGCACGATGGGCGAGGCGCCGGACCGAATGGTCTTGGTGGAGACGCCCGCAGATGCCGAGGCGCTTCAGATCCCACACTACGACAAGCTTGCCGTCCTAACGCAGACCACACTCAGCGTCGACGAGGTCAAGGCAACCATGGAAGTCCTGAACCGCCGCTTCCCGCATATCCACACGCCGGCCAAGGAGGATATTTGCTACGCGACAACCAACCGCCAAAGCGCCATCCGCGAGTTGGCGCGCCAGTGCGATCTCGTCCTCATCGTCGGGTCGACAACATCATCGAACTCGAAACGCCTGCGAGAAGTCGCCGAATCGCTCGGGACCGAATCGCACCTGCTTCTAACCCCCGATCAGATCCTGCCATCGTGGCGAACAGACCACAAAGTGATCGGTATCTCTTCCGGCGCCTCAACCCCCGAGCAGCTGGTTGAAGACGTCATCGGCGGCCTTCTCAACGGCAACACCAACGTCCCCGTCGACATCCTTGAGACCATCAAAGAGGAAGTCAGCTTCAAACCCCCACGCGACCTAATTCAGCTAGCCCTCGCCCGCTGAACCGAAGCAAAGGTCGCATCACGGGAGCGCGCGACTTCAGTCCGCGTAGGTGTCGCCCCACTTCAGTGGGGCTTTCGCGTCCAATTAGCGAATCCGTCGCGAATCATCGGCTCGAGGTAGTCAATTTACGGAATGAATTCCGCGACCCCTACGCGGACTGAAGTCGCGCGCTCCGGTCGCGCTCACTTCTCGCGGATATTATTTCCCAACGCTTTCGTAGGTCTCGAAGGGATCGAGCATTTCGATGTAGGTATGCCGGTCAAGGGCGACGCCGTTCCAGTCGAAGAGGTAGAACTTCGGGCCTTTACGGGAAAGGACCTGCTCCACTAGCTGCGACCTGCCTTTGGCTCGGGTGTTCTGCGGCGGATCGGTCATCGCCATGACGATGTCGACTTCGGTCAGTATCCGCTTGGTATTCCCCATTTCTTGCCAGGCATAGAACAGGCTCAGTTCCGGATCGATGTTGTGATATTCCAGGTCAACCGAATGCAGCGCGTCGTCCTGCCAATCGAGATCCTCTTCCTCGCGGTATTGCTCGACGATCTTTAGCTTGGCGACCCAGTCGATTCGGTCGCCCATCGCCAGGGGATCTTTTTCAAGGTCGTCCAAGACGATCCGCCATTGGTCGAGGATCCAGTCGGTCTGCTTGCTTTCGCCTCGGTAGCATTCGGCTATAGATAGATATTGCCGCTGGAGATCGATCGCGCTCATCGTCGTGCCATCCGATAACATAACGATCCATCTGTAAGTCGGGTCCCGGCTTACCTCCCTCAGCGCGCTGAGGGGATTGATCATGGTGAAGGATGGGGGAACCCGGCGCTCTTCGAGAAGCCGCAGTACAAGAATCGTCGTTCCGACCTTTAATGCGTAGGCGAACTCGTTTTGGTTGGATTCGCCGAACAGGAAATGCAAGCGCGTCATTCCTTCATGGGAATAAAAGTGCTCCCACTTCGGATTGATGAGCGCACGGTTGAACCGCACGCGGCTCGCGATGGTCTTGAGGATGTGGTCCGCGCGTTGACTGAGCTGGAAATTGACGCCGTGGTCAGGGATAACTCCGTACACTTGCGACACCCAGATGTAGTCCACCGGATTATCCATTACATCTTGGTAGCTCGGGCGTATCGTGTTCGAAGTGAGAACGTGCCCCCCCACGCGCCCGACACCCGCGTAGATTTGCCGAGTTACCAGGAACGGATACAGCATCTGGACAGTGGTATTCAGGAAATCGTCGTCACCCTTCACCAGGTAATTCTCGTGGCAGCCGAACGTATGCCCGCCAAAGTGGTCCACCGAGTTGTTGTAGACGCTTACAACCTCTTCCAACCCCATCTCCCGGATGGCTCTCACGATCTGCCGCTGCCCCGCGCGGTCATTCGCGACGAGGTCCTTCAGACTCCGGCACTCAGCCGTTGCGTACTCAAGGTGGGAGCCGACCGCATCGATGTAAAGTCTGGCCCCGTTCATCAGAAACCCACCGGATTGAGCGGGTTCGAACACGTCGTCTCGAGCGTGAAGATCAATCGCCCCGAGCCTCAGCTCGTGGAAAAGATAGTCCTTGATCGTCTCAACTGCCGCCTCCGGGCTGCCATAGGAGGCGTCGGAGACCAAGCACCCAAACTCCGTCTCCACCCCGAATATCCGATCACCAGAGGTCTTAGACATCTTCTTTTCATACTACTCACAGAAAGCGGGGGGTGTTAGGTGTTGGGTCTTAGCTGTTTGGGAAATGGCGCTCGGTGCTCCGCGCGGGAGGTATCCTCACTCTCTTGAGCAACAGGGAGCCTAACAAGGCGGAGGGGTTTTTGCAGTGTGCGAACTGCAAGAAGATTATCTTCTCCGTCGACTTCGAACAGAACCTCAGTGTTTGCCCTTATTGCGGGCATCATCACCGGCTTTCGGCTTCAAAGCGGATTGAAATCACATTCGATGCCGGCAGTTTTCAGGAGGCCGATCGAGAACTGGCTTCGGTAAATCCGCTTGAATTCCCTGAATACGCCGAAAAGCTTGCGGCGGCGGTGGAAAAGCAAGAGACGAACGATTCGCTCATCAGCGGCGCCGCCAAGCTTGACGGCATGCCGGTTTCAGTCGCGGTATCGGACTTTCATTTCATGGGAGGCTCAATGGGCTCGGTCAACGGTGAAAAGATCACCCGCACCCTGGAGCGGGCCGCCGACTCCGGTCACCCTGCCATTATTTTTTGTGCCTCCGGCGGAGCTCGCATGCAGGAAGGACTTCTTTCCTTGATGCAGATGGCGAAAACCACAGCGGCCGCGCAGCGATGCTCGAAGGCGGGCGTTCCTTACGTAGCCGTATTCACCGACCCGACGATGGCCGGCGTATTGGCCAGCTATGCTTCCGTCGCTGACGTAATTCTTGCGGAGCCAAAAGCGCTGATAGGATTTGCCGGGCTAAGAGTCAGCAAGCAAGCGGGCGTTGGCAAAGTCCCCGATGATTTTCAAACTGCAGAATTCACTTTTAATCACGGCATGATCGATCGCATTGTGCCTCGCAAGGAAATGCGCTCCGTTCTCATTCAGCTCACAAAAATGCTCGGAGGCAGCCCGATTTAGCTATGTCGAAGACACACAAAGAGTGGGAACGGCCGTTAAACGAGCTGGAAGAAGGAATTCTTAAGCTCAAAGAGCTGGCCAAAAAGGAGCAGGACCCTGCGAAGAAGCAGCTTCTGGAAACCAGGATCTCCGATTTTGAGGCGCGTAGGGACCGCTACGTTGAGGTCATGTACGCAAACCTCGGCCCATGGGAAAAGGTGTTGGTGGCGAGAGCCGATCGCCGTCCGTACACGCTCGACTATGTCCAAGCGATCTTTCACAATTTTGTCGAGCTTCAAGGCGACAGAAACGGCTTCACCGATCACGCAATCGTGGGCGGCCCGGCCATGCTCGATGGCCGCTCGGTGATGCTGGTCGGCCATCAAAAAGGTCGAAGCATCCAAGAGCGC
>Ga0206967_1154_pt1 | contig 14122 bp, 11 predicted proteins | sample Alteio_BWOrgHeat_24_FD_153259 | JGI IMG/M metagenome (GOLD analysis project Ga0206967, IMG submission 153259) | Enriched cells from forest soil in Barre Woods Harvard Forest LTER site, Petersham, Massachusetts, United States -... | ecosystem: Environmental > Terrestrial > Soil > Temperate forest >...
CCGGTCAGGACGTGGATGAAAAGCAGTCCGACTACGATTCAAGTCTTGCAAAAGTCGATGCGGCACAGGCCGATGTGAACTCCGCGCAGGCCGATGTCGTTGCATCCGAGAGTGTGGTCAAGTCTCAAGTTGCCGAAGAGTCTGCGGCTAAGGCTGACGTCACGTCCGGTCAAGAGAAGATTCAAGCCGCTCAAGCTGCCCTGCGATCCGCTCAGGCGAACTATAAATCCGCGATCGCCGCTCGAGACGCGAGCAATGCCAACGTCAACGCAGCACAGGCAGCCGTTGGATCCGACCAGGCTAACGTTCGCCGGTATCAGTCGCTACAAGGATTCGAGCACGTCGTGGCGCCGTTTGCGGGAGTCATCACTGCCCGGAATATCGATACCGGCGACCTCGTAAACGCGGGTGGCGCCGGTTCGGGGGCGTCCAATCCGATGAATACGGTCACGACACGGGGCTTATTTGGCCTCGCCAGAACCGACACGCTCCTAGCTCAAGCAAACGTGCCTGAAGACTCTGTGTCATCGATCAAAGAAGGACAAGATGCGGAAGTAACGACCAGCGAACATCCTGGAAAGGTCTTCCATGGCAAGGTCTTTCACGTGTCCGGCGCTCTGGACATGGTCTCGCGAACCCTGCTGGTCGAGGTGAAGATTCCAAACGCGAACAACGAATTGATTCCCGGGATGTTCGCCCAGATTCGGTTCTTGGGAGCGCAGGCGGGTTCGACAATTCGCATTCCCGCCACCGGCCTGATCTTCGACTCGAAAGGCACTCGGGTGGCAACGGTCGCCAGTGACGACAGACTCCACTTCGTACCTGTGAAATTGGGACGTGACTTCGGCGGAGAGATCGAAGTTCTTCAAGGTTTGAGCGGTGAAGATACATTGGTGACCAATCCGAACGATTCGTTGTCTGAGGGCGAAAGGGTCAAACCCATCAAGGGTGGGAAGTGATGATGAAGCCGATTAGACTCGGATGTGGAGCAATCTTTCTCGCGGCTTGTGCGCCTGGATTCGCTCAATCCCCAATTCCAAATGCTAAGCCGGACAAGCCGTTGCTGGCTTCTCCTGGGCTCTCGGCCCTCGGCGCCTACCTGAGTGGCAGGACATTGACGATCGACCAGGCGGTCCGCTTGAGCTTGGTTACAAACCACGCCCTAGCTCTGGCTAAAGCATATTTGCTGTCCGCGCAGGGCAGGACCTCCGAGGCATACGCCGCGCTTAACCCGACCCTTGGGGCGGCGATCGACGTGGTTAGGCTCAACGATTCGGTTTCGAACAAAACTTTGATCGTCGACGATCCGAAGAACTTCAACAATCCGATCGGGGCCGAGATCGTAAACGACAATGTCCAGCAGCAGTTGTATTCGATCACAGCTCAGGTTCCAATCGATATAAGCGGGACACTTCGGGTGGCTACGGAGCAGTCCAAGTTCCAGGAAATAGCCTATCGGACTGACGTCGACAGGGTGCGTAACCAAATCGTCTCCGACGTGAAGGGGGCTTTCTATGATGCCCTGCGAGCCAAGGCGCTTCAAAAGGTGGCTGAGGAGGATCTCAAAAACTCACAGGACCGCCTGAAAGATGCGCAAAGCAAACTAGAGGCGCAGGTCGTGACCAAGTTCGACGTGTTGCGGGCACAAACGGATGTCGCTGCCGCACAGCAGAACGTGATTGTCGCAAAGAACACGGCACAAACGGACCTCGCCGTCCTCAATCTGGTGATGGGCATTCAAGTAACTACCCAGGTCCAAGTCACGGAGAATGGCGCCATCGAACAGCCCGGCCCTCTCGAAGCAAACGCCATGCAAAGTGAAGGGAGCCTGGGACCCGAATTCGATGCTGACCTCAATGAAGCGTTGGATAAAAGACCCGAAATCCGTGAGGCAGCAGCGAACATCGAAGCAGCCAAGAAGGGAATCACGCTGGCACGACGATCCACGCTGCCTCAAATGAATCTGTCTTGGTCCTATCTGTACGCTCCAAACGCAGGCGGCAGCAATCCGCTGGTTCACACCTGGGATGCCCAAGCGGCGGTCTCCATTCCAATTTTCGATGGCGGCCTCGCACGGGCGAGACGGACGGAGGCCCAAGGAGTGCTCGCCGCCGCCCAAGTTGACAAGCGGCAAGCCGTCGACCAAGTCACCCTCGAAGCAGAGCAGGCCTACTTATCCGTCAACGAGGCCCGCCTGAGAGTCGACGTGGCAAACCAATCGCTTACGCAAGCCAATGCCGCCTTTGCCCTTGCAAAAGTCCGCTATGTGGCCGGCGTCTCCGCCCACGCAGGGATATCGCCCCTCTTGGAACTAAGCGACGCCCAAAGCGCGCTGACTTTGGCCGAAAGCAACCAAGTCAACGCGCTCTACGACTACAACAGTTCCATGAGTCGCCTCAACCGAGCCCTGGGACGCTACGCGAAGTAACTGTTACGCGGTCTGCCTTTCATTCTTCATCGAACTATGATATAGTAGTAGTAAGCAGCTACTATGACCACGAAAGATAAGCCCAAGCCAACCTCCAACGGAAACGGCTCCCCTGTCCCGGAGGAGTGCATTCGAGCCATTCAGAGCCTTGGATTCTCGGAACTTGAGGCCTCGATTTACGCAGTTCTGCTTGTCGAGGCGCCGCTGACTGGGTACCGAGTTTCTGAAATCCTGGGGAAGCCGGTCGCGAATACCTACAAAGGCATCCATAGTCTGCAAGCGAAAGGCGCGATCCTCATGGATAACGGCTCAACTCGGACCCTTCGGGCAGTGCCGGTTGACGAATTGATGGGGCAAATGGAGAGCACTTTCCGCCAGCGTCGTCGGGATGTTTCCGAAGAGCTCTCAAAACTGAAACCGGCGCCGAAAGACGTTCGCGTGTACCAGCTTGCAACGGTGGACCAGGTAATCGAAAGGGCACGGCAGATGATCCGGGACAGCCACCAGGTCGTGCTAGTCTGCGCCTTCCCCGAGCCATTAGAACAGCTCCGCGAGGAGCTCGACAACGCGGTAAAACGCGGCGTCGGCATCGAAGTAAAAGGGTATGTCCCAACCTTGATCGGGTGTGCGCCGATTTCGTTGTCGTCTGAGACCGACTACTTCCTTAATCAGTTCCCAGCGCAAGAAATGTCTGTTGTCGTAGACGCGGAGCAGTACCTCATTGCGATGATGGACCCAAGCATGAAAAGTGTGGTTCAGGCAATTTGGTCCAGCAGCGTCCTACTCTCCTTTTTTCACTACGACGGCTTATATAACGAATTCATCCTCACCCGGATCACGAAGCTTATCGCGGCCGGCGCCAGCAACGAAGAACTGAAACTTGCGTTAGAGCGGGCCTATCCGTTGACTCAAACACCGGGATTTCTTAGCTTGGTATCGAGCTTCCAGAAAGGAGACCACTAATGAACGTTGTTGCTCATGCCTCCATGGCTATTTTGTGTATTGTTGGGACGCAGCACGCTCGATCTACGCCTCTTGCAGGCTCGTGGCAGTCTGCCGACAAGTCGAATACGTCGACCTTTCGAAGAGATGGCACCGGATCGAACTCAGACGGCAGTCGCTTTCATTGGCGGATCGAGAAGAATCGATTAGTCTTCCGCCCAGTTGCCGCCAACGGCACGATCGGAAAGGCGGGCTCAACTCCCATTGAGTTTACGCATGATAAAAGAGAATTCGCGCTCATTTATGAGGGCGGAAAACTAAGGGCAGTGTTCTATTTGCTGACCAAGAGCGGAGTCCGGTACAGCAACCGATCAGCTCTCGATCGCCAGTATCCGAAGGCGGCGTCACTGCAAGGCGGTTCCTCGGACGACGATGCACCAATCCCATCGACTCGCGAGCAGAAGAAGCCGCCGCCCTACCTCGTAGGGCCAAACATCCAGGTTAGCAAAGCCAAAGCGGATATCCCACATTCCGAGGTGGTCATCGCGGCCGATCCAACTAACCCAAACCGGCTCGTCGCCGGGGCAATGCCTGCGTCGCCTCATCTTTCTCGGGTAGCAATTTATGCCTCTGAGGATTCGGGACGGAGTTGGAGTCTGAGCTACGAACGAAAAGGCATGGATCCTGAGGTTTACGCCGATCCTGCGTTTGCGGCCGGTTCAGATGGCGCGATCTATTTCGTAAACATGTACTTCAAAGACTTTGGGTCGGTAGGCGGCGAGAGCCTGCAATTCATTCGTCGATCGCCCGGCAGCATGACGTGGACTCCGGCACTTTCCGAAAGCGGCCTGCATGACCGCCCATTTTTGGCGATCGACAACACCGGCGGACCGTTTAGGGGACGGCTCTATTGTATGACCAATAACGGCCTTTACGTCTCCAGGGACGACGGGGAGAGCTTTTCGCCCGCAGCCCCGTTCTCGGCGAAAGCGGGATTCCACTATACGGGGCCAAGTGATCCGGTCGTGTTGTCTGACGGGAGCCTTATAACTGTTCAAAACTCTTGGACCGATCAAGATGTTAAGAGCACGGCGTCAAGGCGGAAGTCCAACTCTAAGTTTGCCGACCGGTCTGACGATGACTACGAGAGAACTGAGAGAGAGCACGAGGTTGGCGGTAGGGACATCTTCCAGCCAGGCGAGAGGAAAGTCGGCGGGGCGTCTTCCATGGCAGGGCTCTTCACGGCGCGATGCTCAATAGATGGCGGCCAGACCCTGAGTTCGGAGCACGCGATCGCTTCGTATGACTTCAACCATCTCAGCTATTCCAACGTCCCGGTTTTGGCGGTCGATACTTCCACATCCCATCGCGACCGTCTCTACGTCGCGTGGAACGACGCCCTTCCGTCCGGCGGCACCGGTATATTTTTCGCTCAATCTGAAGATAGAGGGACAACTTGGTCCCGGCCCATGTTGCTGAGCGAGCAGGCGCCCGAACTCATTCGCGATCTGCGGAAGTGGCCTTCGATGGAGAAGTACACCGGCTATCTTCCGTGCATCGCGGTCAACTCTGCCGGAGTCGTGGGGGTCTCATGGTATGACAACCGTGGATTGCCGGCGGGCGAGGCAGGTTGGAACTACCGATTCCGAGCATCTCTGGATGGGGGTAAGACCTGGGAGCCGAGCATTCGGATCTCAGAGAAAACCACGCTGTTCGCCATGAAATCTAGGAGCGCGTCTCAGCTGGAAAAGCGGCGCGCCAGATACCATGCCGGCCACACATCAGGGCTTTGCAGCGATGCGAACGGCGTATTCCACGCCCTCTGGATTGATGCACGAACCGGTGTCCGTCAGGTTTGGACGGCTACGATCACAATGCAGAGGACGTGAGTTTGGAGCGGATCGCTTATCCGCGAACCGGCCTTGGCTATGCCAGTACTGGTGTCCTAAAGGTTCTACCGACCGCCCCGGCTATCGCTTCCAGCTCGGGCATGAGTTTTTCGAAACCCTCGATTGTGATGCTTTGGGCGCCGTCTTTGATCGCGTGGTCGGGGATGGGGTGAACCTCGATGATCAGGCCATCAGCGCCTACGGCGACGGAGGCTTTGCTCATCGGGCCAACCAGCTCTCGGCGCCCGGTGCCTTGCGAGGGGTCGATGATGACCGGCAAATGGGTAAGCGAGTTGAGCGCGGCGACGGCGGAGAGATCCAGCGTGTTTCGCGTGTACGGCTCAAACGTGCGTATTCCGCGCTCGCAGAGCATGATCTTTTCGTTTCCGCCGGCGGCGATATACTCGGCGGCCAAAAGCCACTCTTCGAGCTTCGCGGTCATGCCGCGCTTGAGCATTACCGGCGTGCGACTTTGGCCGACTTCGCGAAGCAAGTCGTAGTTCTGCATGTTGCGGGTGCCGATCTGGAGGATGTCGGCATATTCCGCGACCTCTTCGACCTTCCGAACGTGCATCACTTCGGTGATAACCTTTAACCCGAACCGCTTGCCTGCCTCTTTGAGAAGCTGCAGCCCTTCGACGCCCATCCCTTGATAGGAGTAGGGTGATGTGCAGGGTTTGTATGCGCCGCCCCTCAGAATCCTGGCTCCGGCTTTCGCCACGCGCTCGGCCGTCAAGAACAGTTGGTCGGCATCCTCGACCGTGCACGGTCCTGCCATCATGACGATCTCGTCGCCGCCGATTTTGACGCCGCCGACATCGACGACGGACTTCTTGCCGATGAACTCCTTTGCCACGAACTTGTACGGTTTGGTGATAAGGATCACGTCTTCCACGCCATCGTAGGCGCGCAACTGATCCATAGCATCGACCTTCTCATGCTCGGTGCCGCCGACGGCGCCGATCACCGTCTTCTCAACGCCGAAGATCGGATTAACGACGTAACCCAATTCCTCGAGGCGCTGGCTAACTTCTTGAACCTGGGTGGGCGTGCTTCCGCCCTTCATCACTACGATCATCTGGCCACCGCCAGGCTCATCACATTCTCTAATTCATTAGCGAAAATCTTCATTTCTTCCTCGGTTCCGACACTTACCCGCAGGCAGGTCGGATCTCCTAGCACATCGCCCGGCCGGGTGATTACTCCACGCTCCAGCAGGGCTTGAAAGACAGGTCTTGCGGGTCGTCCAAGGTCCGCATAGATGAAATTTGCAAAGCTTTCACAAGGCTTTGCACCGGCCTTTTCAAAGGCGCCGGCGAGGAAATCGATGCCTCGCCGGTTGTTCTCCACCGTCTTCCTTACATGCTCCTCATCTTCCAGAGCGGCTATGCCGGCGATCTGCGCCAGGCAGTTGACATTGAAGGGCTCGCGAACTCTGTTGATGGCATCGATGATCGCGTCGGGGCCGAAGCCGTATCCGAGGCGAATTCCCGCCAAACCGTATGCTTTGCTGAACGTGCGAAGGCCGATCACGTTTTTGCCGGCGGCGACATAGTCTCTCGCATTCGGGAAGTCCAGGACGTGTTCCGCGAATTCAAAGTAAGCCTCGTCGAGGGCTACAACCGCCTGCTCGGGGATGTCCATCAAAAACTGATCGATCTCCGATTTTCGAACGATCGTTCCCGTCGGGTTATTCGGATTCGCAATCCAGATCAGCTTGGTCCGATCGGTAGCTGCCTTCGCCATGGCGTGAAGGTCGTGCCTTCGATCGGCGTCCAGCGGCACTTTGATGAGCCTTGAGGGCTGAAGTTGCGCCGCCGGATCGTACCGTGAGAACGATGGGTCACCCATGATCATCTCGTCCTCTTCCGCCCCCAGAAGGATCAGTCCGACCATGTGAATCAGTTCGTCGCTGCCGTTGCCCACCATCAGGTTGGCTGCAGGCAGATCGAGCTTCTCGGACAGCGCTTTCTTGAGATCGAAAGCTGCGCCATCGGGATAAATGTGCATCCTTTCGGCAGCTTCCTTTACGGCCCTAACCGCCTTTGGAGACGGACCGAACGGATTCTCATTGCTCGCGAGCTTGACGACTCGGTCCAGGCCCAACTCGCGCTTCACTTCTTCGACGGGCTTGCCGGGCGAATACGGCTGCATTCGCAAGACATTCGGTCGGATTGGAATCATAAGTCTATTATGGCGCGGGGGGCCTCCATGTATCCTCTACGGGTCGATGAGCTATTTCTCCTGGTTTGCGGATCCAAAGGCATGGGTGGCCCTGGTAACGCTAACTTTTATGCAGATCGTCCTTGGTGTCGACAACATAGTTCTACTGACCATCCTGTCCGGCCAGCTCAAGGCGGATCAGCAGGCAAACGCTCGGCGGCTTGGACTCTTGGCCGCAATGGCATCCCGGTTGATCCTGCTGTGCACGCTTCTTTGGGTAGCGAGCTTTCTTGAGCACCCGATTTTATTTGCCAACGGCCATGGGTTCTCAGGCAAGGATCTGATCCTGATCGCCGGCGGTCTTTTTCTGATTACCAAGGCGACCACTGAGATCCACGTGAAAATGGAGGGAGATGAGCACCGCAAGAGTATTCACGCGGCGCCGACGCTGAATGCGGTCTTGATGCAGATTTTCATTCTCGACGTGGTCTTCTCTCTTGATTCCGTCATTACTGCGGTCGGCATGGTGAAGGTCATGTCGATCCAAATCATCTCGGTCGTCCTTGCCGCGGGACTCATGATGATTGGGATCAATGTTTTGGCTAAATTCGTGGACAAGCATCCGACAGTGAAACTGCTTGCGCTGTCGTTTTTGGTTCTCATCGGCGTAAACCTGGTCGCGGAGGGCCTTGGCTTCGACATTCCGCGCGGGTACACCTACTTTGCAATGGCCTGGTCAGTCATGGTAGAAATGCTGAACCTGCGATTCGTTAAGAAGCGCAGGCTTCATCTCGTGGCCGATTCTAGTTCAGGCCCCGCCAATCCGGCCCCGCTATCTCCGACCAGCGGCTCCGTATCGCCTGCAAAGAAGCCTCAGAAAGCGGGCCAAGCTGGGCGAACTTCGAATTCTCGGCCCAGCGGGAAGGGTTCTTCGTCCCGACGATCGCGACACTGACGGCAGGCTGACTCAGGGTGAACCGAAGCGCTGTGGCCACCGCATCGCTCTGCCCGATGAATTCATAGCACAGTTGGTTCAGCCTCTCCCAGTACTGTTGGTAATAGCCATTTGCCGGTGGGTTCGTCCCGCTCCGCCAGGCGACGTTTGCGACCGGCCGTTTGGCGACTACGGCCATGCCCTGCTCGCTCGCTTTCGGCAGGGTCAGAGTCAGGCACTCCTGGTCGGCAACGTTGAGCGATGTCTGAAGACTATCGAAAACGCCGATCTCCACCGCACAAAGAGCATCGAGATGGTCGCCGCTGTATCCAATGTATCGCGTCTTCCCAGCCTCCTTGGCTCTCTGAATGACTTCGATGACGTCCCCTTGGCGCAGAATTGCCTCGGAGCAGGAATGCAACTGGATCAGGTCCACACAGTCCGTTTGGAGCCTCACCAGACTACGATCGATGCTCATCGCGAGAAGTTTCGGATCCCAATCCGGTAGGTCGATTCCGGACGAATGGCCGCACTTCGTGAACAAGTAGAAATCGTCGCGTCGATCGGCCACCGCCTTGCCGATCTTCTCTTCGCTGTCGGCATAGCATTCGCCTGTGTCGATGACATTCAAGCCTGTATCGAGCGCCGCGTTTAACAAGCTGTCGACGTCGGCTTGGGGCGCAGCCTCAAAGCCGATTTCCGCGCCGCCGAACCCCAGAACGCTCACCACCATGTCCGTATTTCCAAATTTCCGCTTTTCCATTGATGTCTCGATAAGTTCAATCACGCCGCCGGACGGGCGGCGTCCAGGCAAATTACCCGAACCCAGCCCTGAACATAGGGAATCTAACAACGTCGTTTCCGAGTAATCGATTTGAGGGATTAAAGGACAATTAAGATGACTGTACTGCGATTATCGAGTTTGGCTGCCGCCTGCGGCCTATTAGCTTCTGTTTGCTGCGCACAAGGCCAACGCCTCGTCGCAATTTGCCCCTGGACTTTTGAGGACGGCAACCGAACTTCCCGCGACAAGGCCATCGAAACGATTCACAACGTTTTTGAGCACAACGGCTACGTGATCCTGCCTCAAGAGCGGATGGATCGCCGGTTCGAATCGATTCAGCCGGCTGTTGCATTTCGAAGGGGTGTACCGGTGCTCGAAGACCTCGATCGATACGCCAGGGATGTTGAAGCAGACATGGTGGTGTTTGGAAGAGCAAGCTGGCACACGAGAAGTATTTGGGTTGGCACGGGACCAAAGACCGTTTCAACCGCGATGGTGGATATCTATATCTACAACGCACGGCTAGGCCGCCTGACTTATGAGAGGCACGATTCAGAAGGCCGCAGCGATGAAAAGGAATCCGCGCTCAAAGACATCGCCGACGTGCTGATCACTCCTCTGATCACCGTGGTTAGCGGCGGGCCGGCCACACCGCGTGAGCAGCGGGCGGTCCAGATTGCTCTCGGCAGAGCGTTGGCGCCGTGGGTCCAGCGGCGTTCGCACTACCCCTACCCTAGATCTCTTTAAGGAACAGGAACAATTCTCTGCCTGCGAACGGTCAGGACCGGTGCGAATCTGACTTAAAACAGGAGAAAGAAATGAAAATATTCCGAATCACAACGTTAGCGGCAATGGGTGTGCTAGCGTCGGCTTGTCTGGCTCAGTCCGCCGGGCGAGTGGCGATTTGTCCATTCCAGTTCACCGACGGCAACGTCACCTCTCGAACCATGGTGATGGACACCATTGCGAAGATTCTCGACCACCACGGTTACACCGTGCTGGCCCAGGAGTCAGTGGAAAATGGTTACCGCTCCATGAGCCCCAATTGGCGGATCCGCCACGGAGTTCCGGGCATGGCAGATCTAGGCAAGTACGCGGCTTCGCTTAATGCGACCCATGTGGTATTTGGAACAGCCAGTTGGCATACCCGCAGCATTTGGGTAGGAACCGGTCCGAAGACCATCTCAACCGCCGATATCGATCTGTATGTGTACAACGTCAGTTCCAATACCATCGTGTACCAGCGCCGCGGCATCGAAGGAAGAAGCGATGAGAAGGAAAACGCCCTGAAAGACGTGGCCGACGTCTTGATCACCCCGCTTATAACCATCGTCAGCGGCGGCCCAGCCACCCCTCGTGAGCAACGAGCCGCTCAAATCGCCGTTGCCAGAGCGATTCGGCCGTGGATCCATCGGGACGGTCGGTAACGACTAAGTGCTAAGTACTAAGTCCTAAGAAGCGAAATAAAAGTCACGCCACTTAGCACTTAGCACTTAGGACTTAGCGCTTTGCATAACCGTCAATCTGTCCAGTCTCTCGGAGTGCTCTTGCCAGGCGGCCAACCTGCCGTCTAGCTGTTCTTTCAGCCGCTGGTGCTCGCGGGTGAGACTGAAAACGTCGGCGGTGGGGCTTAGATTTGCCAACTCCTCCTCCAGGTGCTTTAGTGCAGACTCGTCCTCGGCGACTTCCAGTTCGATCTCAGCGACCAGCTTTGTGACCCTTCCGATTTCTTTGCTGAGTTCTCTCGGCGACAGCTCCGGCTCCGGTTCTTTTTCCTTACCGAGCAGTTTTGGGATGACTGGAGCCGGAGAAATTGCCTTCTGGGTCTTGGGTCGAGGCTTATTTGCCTTGTTTCGATATTCCGTGTAAGAGCCTGGATAAATGATGGGTCCGGCACGGCGGACGTCCAGTGTTTGTTCAGTGACCTGAGAGAGCAGCCACCTGTCGTGCGATATGAGCACCAGAGTGCCTTTATACTCCTTGAGCACTTGCGCCAGCGCCTCGCGCGAATCCATGTCCAAGTGGTTGGTCGGCTCGTCGAGAATCAAGAGATTTGGCTGAAGCTGGGTCAGCATCGCGAGCGAAAGCTTGTTCTTTTCGCCGCCGCTCAGGGTCTTGACGGGTCGATACACGTCATCGCCCGTAAGCAAGAACCTCGCCAAGAGATTTCTCGCCTCGGGTGGTTTCAGGTCCATCTCCCACACCATAACATCGAGGGGTGACATTTCCGGGTCGAGATTCGCCGTGTCCTGAGAGAAGTAACCTGTAATGACGTTGGACCCAAGCTTCGCCTTTCCGGACAACGCTTCGATCTGACCTAAAAGCACTTTGATCAACGTGGACTTTCCGGACCCGTTTTCGCCGATAACGCCCCATCGGTCGCCGTAACGTACCGACCACTCGAGGTCTGAGAACAGAACGGTTTCCTCTCCGGAATCCGACGGGAAACCGATCGAGAGCTTTTCCGTCGAAAGCACGATGTCACCGCTTCGCTTGGCCTCACCGAACCCCGCCTTCATACCCCTCTCGTTCTTTGGCGCTTCCACCTTGTTTTCGATCAGGCGATTCATCAGCTTCAGCCGACCGCGTGCCTGAGCCGTCCGCTGCGAATTCATAAACCGCCGGACGTATTCGTCCATCTTGGCGATCTCCATGTCCTGGCGCCGTGCGACTTCGGCCTGTCGCTCATCTTCTTCAGCCTTAAGCTGCAGGTACTTCGGGAAAGGGCCGGGGTAGGACTTGACCGTGCAGTCCTTCATCAAAAGCACGCGCTCGGCCGTGTTATCCAGAAACGCGCGATCGTGGGACACGAGCAGAACTGCCCCGTGATACCCCTTCAACCAGCTTTCCAGCCATTCCGTTGCCTGAAGGTCCAAGTGGTTGGTAGGTTCGTCCAGAATCAGCAGATCCGGCTCTTCCAGCAGAAGGCGTGCGATAGCCAGCCTGGTTTTCTCGCCACCGCTCAACTTCGAGGTCTGTTTATCGAATTCGCTTTCGGTAAAACCCATTCGCTGAAGAACGACCCGAAGGTCACGTTCGGCGGAATACCCTTCAGCTTCCAGAAAGTGCTCATGCAGCAGGGAATACTCCTCCAGATCCTCGTCTGAAGGTGACCCCCGCTCCAGAGCGGCCTCAAGTTCATCCAGCCGACCCCGAAGTACCAACTGCTTTTTAACTGCCTCTTCAGCTTCTTCCAAGACCGTGCGTCCCATTGTCACGGGCGCCTCTTGCCTCAAATAGCCGATCTTCGCGCCTTTTGCAATCTGGACATTCCCAGAATCGGGCTCGATCTGGCCGGTGAGAATCTTCAGAAGCGTCGTCTTGCCGGTGCCGTTACGCCCGACCAAAGCAACCTTCTCGCGCGCGTCGAGGCGAAAAGTGACCCCATCGAGGATTTGATCCACGCCAAACGACTTGGCGACATTGGAGACGGATAGGAGCACCGCTTAATTATGGCTTCGCACGGCATTGCGGCATTGCGGTGTCGAGGTATCGCGGATAGATTCCGTTCACGCAAGCGTCGGTTCCGGGTCCGGCCCGAAACACCGTAACACCGCGATACCGTAACACCGCGATGCCGTAACACCGCTCATTTAGCGATCTCGAATATGCTCGCATCGAACACGTTCGGGTTGCGCTTGATAAGTTGAAGCGCTTCGGGGCTGGGCTCTTTGTCGACTGTGATTTGAGCAATCGCCGCTTTGGCGCCACCCAGAATGATATTCTCCATCTCCTGAACACTGGCTCCCTCGTCCTTGAGCACGGAAAGGATGTGGGCGAGAACGCCGACCTTGTCGAGATGACGCACGACGAGAAGGTGAGTGGCAATCTCGGCATGGCTGATGTTCACGACGTTGGGCACGGTTCCCGTCAATTTGTACTCACGCACGATTCGGACGGTCTCGGCCGCGATCGCCTCCTGCGCCTGGTCGGTGCTGGCGCCGATGTGGTGAGTACAGTACACGTTTTCCGCGGTTTTCAATTCACCGTCGTACACTCCGTCGCCCCCGGAAGGCTCGCCCTCGAATACGTCTAGCCCGGCGATGATCCCTTTCTCCTTGACCGCCATTAGCAGCGCGGCTTGGTCGACGACTTCGGCGCGGCTCGTGTTGATAAAGATGGCGCCTTGTTTCATCTCTCCAAAGAAGGCCGGTCCGACCAGCGCTTTGGTGTTGGGTGTCAAGGAGACGTGGATCGAAACGACGTCCGACATTCGTGCAAGGTCCTCAGGGGTTTCAGCGCGGCCGATCCCGAGTGCGGCCGCAATGTCCGGCGTCATCCACCTCGAAAACGCGATCACGTTCATCCCGAAGGCCCTCGCCCGTGGAATCATCTCCTGCGAGATCTTTCCCATCCCGATCAGGCCCAAGGTTCGACCGTACAACCCCTTTGCCTGGCTAAATCCTTTCTTGTTCCACTTTCCCGCGCGGAGTTGCGCCGCGTTGTCCGGGATGTGGCGATCGCAGGAGATGATCAAACCGAAGGCCAACTCCGCGACCGCCTGCGAGTTTTTGCCAGGGCAGTTCGTGACGAGCACGCCGTGTTGGCTGGCTGCCGAGACATCGATCGTGTTGTATCCCGCGCCGGCCCGGATGATTACGCTCAATGCGGAGCCTTCGATCATCTCAGCAGTGACCTTGGTTGAGCGAACGACAAGGATGTTTGCCTCGGATTCCTTAAGCCGCGCGCAAAGGGTTTCGTCCTTCAAATCCGGCTCGTAAAGAACGTCCGTCCCAATCGCCTTGAGCCCGTCAAGCCCGCTCTTCTCGAATTTATCCGCCACCAGTATCTTCATGAACTCCCCCGAGTTTACCGGCCCACTGGGAGCGCGCGACTTCAGTCCGCGTAGGTGTCGCCCCACTTCAGTGGGGTTTTCGCGTTCAATGTGCGAATCCGTTGCGATTGAGTCGGCTTGTTGACTCGACTCATCGCCTCAAAGAACGGAATGAATTTCGCGACACCTACGCGGACTGAAGTCGCGC
>Ga0206967_1155_pt1 | contig 14056 bp, 9 predicted proteins | sample Alteio_BWOrgHeat_24_FD_153259 | JGI IMG/M metagenome (GOLD analysis project Ga0206967, IMG submission 153259) | Enriched cells from forest soil in Barre Woods Harvard Forest LTER site, Petersham, Massachusetts, United States -... | ecosystem: Environmental > Terrestrial > Soil > Temperate forest > O...
AACAGGAACCGCAATCCTCAGCCTTGCTGCCTTCGCAGCAGTCATGGCAGGTGAATCATCAGTTGCAAGAATTACTTCAGTCACCCCACTGGCTCTCATCGGAGCCGGCGCCACAGTCTTTGCAGCAGGCGTTGCAGCTGCAGTTTTAAGAGAAGCCTATGCAGCCCGAAAACCGCTCGCAAATGCTGCGATATGGACCTCGAAAGCTGGAGCGGTAATTGGTGGAGTGGGCGCAGTTGGTTGGGGATTATTCGAAGGAGTCAAACTTCTCATAGATCCGTTAAAAATGGCAGCTCAAGCAACAGGCAGTGCAATTGAATCCGCAGCATAACCGAGTCCAAGCAAAGTCAAACCGATCAAGGAATTTGTGAAGGCTGGATGTCTCATCAAATTTTCAGCGGATTCGCCCACTTTGGCCGCTTGCACAGCTAGAATAGGTTCATCAGTCCTTTTCTCCGGCCTTGGCAATCGCTGAACGACAGCAGGCGGGCGAGGAATTGGTACAACAGGCGCGTCTTTTATCGGTTGAACTGTACCTGGGGAACGTCTGACGAGCTGACCCTCCGGTGGAGGAGTTTGTGAGGGTCTAAAACGCGCTAATGATCCTGCTCCTGACTGGGGGACTATTGCAGTGCCAGCGGCATTTGTTTCCATTTTGTTTTCCTTATTTTTTTGCCGATAGTTTTATATGATTTGCTAATTAAAATAAATAGATTTTTTTAAAAATATCATTATTACAAAATCGGACTTATTAAGAGCGAATACATCTTAATTAAAATTTTTGATTTTAGCTTGTAGAGCCCTGAGGAACTCAAGCGCCTGAAGACAGCCCGGAAGAAGCGGCGCGGGCTGCTAAGGTTTTATACACTGCTCCTACCGCTTCAAAAAAGACAACTCCGATAGACAAGGCTAACAAAACGTGCGGCAGGCTTCCAGCAACTCCCGCAACTGCTGATTCGCCATCTAAGGCTGCAGCAGTTCCTGCGATGATGAGAATGGCTGTTGCTGTCACAGCGGCGGCTTCTTTAGGTCCTGCTGCCATTCCAGAAGCCAGGCCTATCGCCTCTGCGGCTCCGACTGCAGCGTATAATTCTCCGTTGAACTTAGGTTCGATTATTCTGTTTGCGACCGTATTTATCGCTGCAATAATCAATCCAGCTGCCGCCGCGTTTCCTAATGCCGTTCCCGTAAGAGCCTTTATCGGATTCCGGCCAATCCACTTTTCTTCGATTTCAACAATTTTATCAGTGATTTTTTTGATTCCCGCTATGAGTCCTGCTCCTACGGCGATCGACCCTGAAAGTTTTGCCGTTTCTAGGATTCCACCTGCCGCTTCGTCAGCAATTAGGGCCGCTTCGCAAAACCCTTCTTCGGCAATGGATTTTCCAATCTCTATATCATTTGCGATCGTTCCCGCTATCGATGAGGCTATTTCGGGGATCGCTCTTGCGGTCCAATCAAAAGTTCCCGTCGCATATCCGATTCCAAGAAAAGAGAAACACATCAAAGAACGAGTGAAGGCGGGATGTCTAATCAAATTTTCAATGGATTCACCCACTTTAGCTGCTTGTTCAGCTAAAGTAGTATTTTTTTGGTTTTTATCTGTCGGTGGCAAACGGGAGATAACAATCGGATCGCGTGGAGGACGAACAGCCTTCGGTTTTACTGCATTTTTAGGATAACCTGCCCCAAGAATAGGGCGTCTGGCGAGTTTGCCGTCTGGCGATGGCGGCGGTGTAGGTTGTCTGAAACGGTTTAATGATTGTTCAGGTAAAGTTAACCCCCATGGATTAGTACTCTTAGTACTCATTGGTATTCCTTATTTCCCTATTACAAAACGGAGAGTATAACAATCATCCGATTATAATGTCAGGTTTAATCCCAATGTAGGCATGGCGATCCCCGTTATATATCCGGCTAGAGTCGATAAGGAGAAGATCCCGCTGAGAATAAATATTTCTTTATAAAATTGTTTTGTCGAGTGAGGGATATTCGCATTTTCTTGAGAGTTAGTTCCAAGTAACCCGAGAGCAAAGGCGCTTGAACCAATAGCGCTTAGAGCGGCGCTTAAACTTTTTCCGCTATATCCAATCCCTGCGGTGCTTCCTAAAATTGAGGCAATCGCTGTCTGCGGTACAAAAGAGAGTATATTGCGCAATGGGTTTTCTACGCATTTTGATGCGTCATTTCTTTTTGCGAATTGATTTCGTACACAAGTTTTTATTGCGCGGACCGTTTCATGAACTCCTGTTATAAAAGTTATTTGAGCGACTGCTTTTCCCCAAGTTACAAGCGAGGCAAGCCCTCCTTGTTCCCAATCCACCGCTTTCATTCCTTCTGTAATCCCAATGCACCCGGCGCCAATAAAAAAGAGCTTTGAAACGAATTTATCGTCGGCTTTTATAGAATTTTTCTGGGCTAAGATCAATGCGGCCAAAGAAACCATTTTGATTTCATACGGCGCGAATACCGATGCCGCAGCGGGCAATAATATGTATCTTAAATCTATTGAGCTTGCAGCTTGAGTTTTCATTTTTTACCTCTTTAAAACTTCTTTTAGATATTTGGCCGTGCGGGAGATCTTGGATCGGGCTACAGCTTCTGGGGTCCCTTGCGCGATGATTTCGCCGCCATCGACGCCTGCGTCAAGCCCGAGGTCGATCAGGTAATCTGCGTTGGCGATCACATCGAGATTATGTTCGATGATGACGAGCGTATTTTTTTTGTCGACGAGATGGTGGAAGATCTTGAGGAGTTTAAGGACGTCTTCGCTATGGAGTCCAACTGTGGGCTCGTCGATGAGATAGAGTGTTTTTCCCGATTCGCGCTTGGACAGTTCGCGAGAGAGGCGGAGCCGCTGCGCTTCCCCGCCTGAAAGGGACGCGACTTCTTGACCGAGTTTAAGATAAGGGAGGCCGACTGCGATGAGCGTTTCGAGCCTTTTTACGATGCGCGGAATTGCGGAAAACCATTCGAGCGCTTCTTCGACCGACATGTCGAGCACTTCGCCGAGATTTTTCCCTTTGTAGCGCACTTCTAGAGAAATTGGATTGAGCCGCATCCCATGGCAGGCTTCGCATTCGATGCGGACAGAGGGAAGAAATTGGAGATCGACAGTCTTATAACCCAGTCCCCAGCAGGTGCGGCACATGCCGCGCAAATGATTCGGACTGAAATGGCGCGGCTGCAGCCCTTTGACTTGCGCTAGGGGAAGCGCGGCATAATGGCCGCGGATGAGCGGAAGGATTTCTGTGTAAGTGCTAACGTCGGACCTTGCCGTCTGCCCAATAGGGCTCTGATCGATGGTAATCACTTTTTCGAATGCATGCAGACCGTAGAAAGAGGCCCCTGAATATTCGACAGGTTCTATTTTTTTCGTGGCGTTCACGGCCCATTCTGCGGCCGGTTTGAGGAGATGGCGCATGAGTGTCGATTTTCCCGACCCAGAAACGCCCGTAAGGCAAGTGATCGCTGCTAAAGGAAGCGCGGCGGAGATGTTTTTTAAGTTGTGGAGAGAGGCGTTTTCGATCCGGATATCTGGAGAATAGGGACGCCTTTTCAAAGGAATGGGAATTTTTTTCCGGCCGCTTAGGTAAGCGCCTGTCAGAGAATTGGGATTTTTTTCGATTTCAGGAATCGTGCCGAAGGCAGTGATTTGCCCACCTTCGCGCCCGGCTTTGGGTCCGAAATCGAAGAGATAATCGGAGGCGCGGATCGTCATCGGATCATGTTCGACCAATATGAGTGTATTGCCTAAATCGCGGAGCCGCTTGAGAGCCTCGTTCAAAAGCTCATTGTTGAACGGATGCAATCCAATTGTGGGCTCGTCAAGGATATAAAGACACGAGGTGAGACCCGATCCCAGCTGGCGCGCGAGGCGGATCCGCTGCAACTCGCCGCCGCTCAAAGTCGGAGCCGAGCGTTCGAGAGCCAGATAGCGGAGGCCGATGGAGAGGAGAAATTCGAGATATTTGCAGATCTGCGAATGGGTTTCTTTTAAAAATTCCTCTTTTTTCAAGGAAATGTTCTGGATGAATCGATAGGCATCTTCGATGCTCATCGAACACAGCTCGGTGATCGAGATTTTTTTGATCCGCACATTGCGGGCGAGCGGATTGAGGCGCGTGCCGCAGCAGGCGGGACACGTCGATGCGCGCATCATCGGAATGAGCGATTCCCTGAGTTCTCCTGTCGCCATGCGGACCGCATTTGCCAATTGCGTATGTACGCCCTGCCAGCGGAGGGCAAGTCCTTTTTTGGAAGAGAGAAATCCTTTTTTGAATTCGATTTCGGGCCCTCCGTTTAAGAAAATAGACAACTGTTCAGAGGGGAGATTTTTGACCGGCGTCTCGCAATCGATCCGCAGTTCTTTAAAATATTTTTCAAGCAGTTTGTAAGCTTCGCTCGTCCCTTTTTCTTTAAAGAGGCGGTCAGCGATATCGAGGATGGATAATTTCAGGAAGCTTTTTTGGCTATCGAGATGGGCGCCGTAGGTCATGCCGAGGCCCTGGCACTCAAGGCACATTCCCGCATCGTGGTTGAATGAAAACGTCTGCGGAGTGATCGGCGGATAGGATTGGCCGGTGCTTTCCACAGCGAATGCGAGATTGAAATAGAGGTCTTCATTCTCTTTTGCGATCACGACAACGCCGCCAGAAAATTGGGTCGCTTTTTCTACCGCCTCAAAAAGCCGTTTTTCTCCTTTTGGATCGATTGCAAGGCGGTCGATGACAAGATGCAATTCGTTTTTCTTCAGTTTTTCAAAAGGGATCTGTTCGTCCAGTTCATATGTTTTTCCATTGAGGCGAATGCGGAGGAATCCTTGCCGGTTGAGCCTCTCCACAAGTTCTTCGAAACTCTCTTTTTTCTGAAAAGAAACCGGGGCGAGGACTTGAATTTTTTCTCCTTTTGGGAGAGCGAGGATTTTCTCAACGACGAATTCTTTGCTGATGTTGCGGATTTCTTCCCCTGTTTCTGGAGAGTAGGCGGTGCCGAGATGGGCATACAGGATGCGGAGCAAATCGTAAACTTCAGTGATTGTGCCGACAGTGCTGCGGGGATTTAAACCGCCCGTTTTTTGCTCGAGGGCGATAGAAGGGGAGAGGCCGTCGATTTTTTCCACTTTGGGCTTAGGCAGTTGTTTGACGAGCGCGCGCGCATAAGAGGAGAGGGTTTCGGTGTATCTCCTCTGCCCTTCGGCATAGAGCGTTTCAAATGCGAGAGACGATTTGCCCGAACCCGATGGCCCAGTGAATACCGTAATCTTTCCCCGAGGAATAGAAAGAGATACATGGCGGAGGTTGTTTTGGGAAGCCCCTTCGACGGAGATGAAGGATGAAGGATGAAGGACGGGATGAAACGTCTCCGCACCCAAAATAGGGGTGGGCGAGAGTGTGGATTTGAGGGCTTGGCCAGTCGGAGTTTTTAATTTTGCGATCTTTTCCGGCGCACCTTCTCCGATGAGTTGTCCTCCATGGATTCCGGCGCCCGGGCCGAGATCGATGACCCAATCCGCCGTTTTAACGAGGTCCATATTGTGCTCGATGACGAGGACTGTGTTACCTTTGTCGACCAGGCGCTGTAAAACTGAGATGAGTCTTTTAATATCGTGAAAATGGAGTCCGGTTGTGGGCTCATCGAGAATATAGAGAGTTTTACCTGTCGAGGGTCGGACGAGTTCTTTTGCCAATTTGATTCGCTGGGCTTCTCCGCCGGACAAGGTGGTGGAGGGCTGTCCGAGAGTGAGATAGTCGAGGCCGACAAGGCTTAAGACTTCGAGTTTGCGCCGGATCGAAGGGATCGCATCGAAAAAGGGGAGCGCGTGTTCTACATCCGTTTCAAGAATTTCGTGGATCGATTTCCCTTTAAATTGGACGGCGAGAATTTCCGGATCGAACCGTTTTCCTTTGCATTGAGGGCATTCGACCCATGCGTCTTCCATGAAGTCCATATCGATCCGCACCTGTCCGAGGCCTCCGCAATAAGAACAAGAACCTTCTTTCACATTGAAGCTGAAATGGCCTGCGTTGAAACCGCGGAGTTTGCTCTCCGGTAATTCAGCGAATAGATCGCGCACTTCATCGAAAAGTTTGATGTAGGTCGCCGCATTAGACCTAGGAGTGCGTCCGATCGGCGATTGGTCGACGGCGATGATTTTATCGATTGATTCCATTCCCTCGATTTGTTTGTGCGCGCCGACAGATAGTTTTGCGTGGTGAAAATGGTTGGCAAGGGCGGGATAAAGGGTATCTGAGATGAGCGACGATTTTCCCGAACCCGATACCCCAGTGACGCAAACTAACAATCCTAAGGGAATCGAGATGTCAATTTCTTTCAGATTATGGTGTTTTGCCCCTTTGATGGAGAGTTTTTCATTCGTTGCAGGCCGCCGTTTAGGGATTTCGATTTCCATGCGGCCGGAAAGATAGGCTCCTGTGATGGATTTAGGATTCGAAAGGAGGTCTTGGACCGACCCATGAACTAAAATTTCGCCGCCATGCTGGCCCGCGCCAGGGCCGACATCGACGATCGAATCGGCTGCCATGATTGTATCGGCGTCGTGTTCTACGACGAGGACGGTGTTGCCCATGTTTTTAAGGCGCTGCAGCGTGCCGATCAATTTATGATGGTCGATGGGATGAAGTCCGATAGATGGCTCGTCGAGAACGTAGATTGCACCCACAAGACCGGCCCCGATTTGAGAAGCAAGGCGGACCCGCTGCGATTCTCCGCCGCTCAAAGTGGGAGAAGTGCGGTCGATGGAAAGATAAGAAAGGCCTACATCGATCAAAAATTGGAGCCTGTCCCGGATTTCTTTTAAAAGTTCAGATGCGATTTCCAATTCCAGCGAAGAAAGGTGAAGCTTTTGAAAAAATGAAAGCATGTCCGATAGCGGCAGGGCGGTGAGTTCTGCAATTTTTTTTCCGCCGATTTGCGCTTCGGCAGGATAAGGTTTGATGCGGGCGCCCTGGCAAGAGGGGCAAACAACCTCCGTCATCAGTTCGCCTATTTTTCTTCGATAGAGGTCGCTTTTGGCTGCGTTCAACCTTTCCCGAGCCTCATGCAATACCCCTTGCCAACGGACATATTCATGCCATTTGGTCCGTTTGACTGGATGGATAAAATTCATCCGGGTCCATTTTTGTTCCGTCCCATACAAAAAAACATGCCGCGCTCTTTCAGGAAGGTCTTTCCAAGGCGTTTTCACGCTGAATTTGTAAATGCGTGCGAGATTGTCGTAGATGTTGCCGTAGCGGACCGTTTGATAGGAGCTTGCAATCGAACAGCAATCCTCGCCAATGCTTAAATTCGGATCGATGATTTTAGATAAATCGAATTCGGCCGCGATGCCGATCCCTTGGCATGTCGGACACATGCCAGCAGGATGGTTGAAGGAAAAATCATGGGGCTGCAAAGGACCGTAAGAAAGGCCTGATTTTTGGGAATAGGCGTATTGGGAAAAAAGCGTTTCTTCATCCGTATCGGGATTATAAATGCTGAAAAAACCCTTGCCTATTTCGAGGGCCGATTGAGCGGCCTCTGCAATGCGGGATTGGGAGGCGGGATTGACTGAAAGGCGGTCGATGACAATGTCGATATCGTGCGCTGTTTTTGGATCGAGCGACTCGACTTGGCCGATTTCTACCCACGCCCCATCGATCCGGAGGCGCATGAACCCTTTGCTTAAGAGTTCCGCAAAATCCTCTTTGAATTCCCCTTTTTTTCCTTTCGCATAAGGAGCGAGAATGATGATTTTTGTGTTTTCGGGCAAATGCTTGATCTGGGCGATGATTTTTTCGCGGCTTTGCACGGCGACCGGCTCTTTGCTGACAGGACAATAGGGGGTGGAAACCCGGGCATATAATACCCGCAAATAATCGTAAATGCCCGTTAAAGTGCCCACCGTCGACCTCGGCGTCCTGGCGGCTAGCTTTTGCTCGATCGCAATCGTCGGGGCGATTCCTGAAATGCTTTCGGCGTCAGGTTTAGATAGCTCTCCTAAAAAACGCCTTGCCTGATGGGAGAGCGATTCGATGTAGCGCCTTTGCCCCTCGACGTAGATCGTATCAAAGGCGAGGGAGGATTTCCCCGATCCGGAAACACCGGTAAAAACGACGAGCTGTCCAGGCTGAATGGTCAGGTCGACCCCCTTCAAATTATGGACGCGCACTTTTTTTAAAACGATCGGCTGGTTCTGCATTTTGCAGAGTATACACTGAAAAGGAAAAAACGAACCAGAAGCTCATTAGAAAAGAATATAATTATAAGAGTTAGAAGCTGTCTTAAAACTGGGAGGTAATGGGAGTTTTGAGTTATTTTTGATGAGATTTTGCATAGCTTTATCTTGGCATACGCTGAAACCATAGACAAGATAAAGCTCTGCAAAAGATCGCAAAAAGAACCAAAAGGCCCATCCGGTGCAGTTTTAAGACAGCTTCTTAGGGGGGTGAGGCAGGAAAACATGATAGATGAGATATGCATGATAGGCATGATAAATTATTTTCGCTGCAAGCAGCGATGCGGCAGGGCCGCATTTATTCCTCCATCATGCGTATCAAGTGTATCCTATTTTATCATGTTTTCTAATGATTAATTACATTTGCTATCCCGATATTTATTTACCAATTAAGTGATTTTAACATTTCTATGTGGAGAAATCTATTCAGCCGATGTACTTGCTGCTCATCATAGATAAGAACTAGATTCAAAAAAGCCCATCTTTGTTAAGATGGGCTTATGCGTACACGTACCAAAATTGTCTGCACGATAGGCCCATCTGTCGGGACCTATGAAAAAATGGTCGAATTGATGAACGCCGGCATGAGCGTCGCCCGCCTCAATTTCAGCCATGGAACTCACGAAGAACATCTCCAAAGTATCAAGAATTTGAAGAAAGCCAGGGAAAAGCTGCAAAGACCCATGGCCATTATGCTCGATACACATGGTCCCAAGATCCGCGTGGGCAAATTGCCCGAAGGGGCCCTTTCATTAAAGCCCAAGCAGCGTTTGAAATTGGTTGAAAAAGAGACTGGGCGGCCTGATGAAATTCCCGTAAATCCCATTGAGATCGCCGATGCTGTCTCTGTTGGAATGAAGATTCTTTTTGACGATGGATACATCATTTCCCATGTCGTGGAAAAAGGGGAAAAAGAAGTTGTCGTAGAGATCGAGAATGCAGGCGTATTGAAAAGCGGCAAAGGGGTCAATATTCCCGGGGCCATTATTCCTCTTCCCGCCTTGACTCCAGGGGACATTGAGGATTTGAAATTCGGATGCAAGCACGATGTAGATGTAGTGGCTGCATCCTTCATCCGTTCCGCAAACCATATTCTCGCTATCAAAGAACTGCTCGCCAAAGAGGGCAAGCCCGGCATTCTCGTCATCGCAAAGATCGAGAGCACGCAGGGCATCGAACATTTCGACAGCATCGCCCAAGTCGCCGACGGGATCATGGTCGCAAGAGGCGATTTAGGAGTTGAGGTAGATTTGGCCCAAGTTCCCAAATTGCAAAAAATGATGATTCGGAAATGCTACCAGGCCTGCAAGCCGGTCATTACAGCGACTCAGATGCTCGAGTCGATGATCTCAAATCCAAGGCCTACCCGCGCCGAGGTTTCCGATGTCGCCAATGCAATCTACGATTCTACTTCAGCGGTGATGCTGTCTGGCGAAACGGCTGTAGGAAAATATCCGATCGAAACCGTAGAGCGGATGCGGAGCATTGTCCTGGAGGCGGAAGCTGATTTCAATTATCATGAGTTTTTTGAAAAGCGATCCCAAAGAGATTATCACGATGTTTCCAGCGCGGTTTCGATTGCGGCTGTAAAAACGGCTTACTGCGCCAATGCGAAGGCGATTTTCGCATTTACCGCTAGCGGCCAGACGGCGAGGCTGGTCTCCCGCCTCCGGCCTGGCATGCCGATCGTCGCGCTCACTCCTGATGAAAAAACATATCAGCAGCTCGCTTTTAATTGGGGCGTAGTCCCTGTGTTATGCAAAGGCTGCACGAATATCAAAGAGGCCTTCGCCGCCGCATCCCGTTATGCAATCGAACAAGGGATCATCTCTTTTGGCGATTTAGTCGTCATTACCGCCGGGGCTCCTTTCGGAAAGAAGGGGACGACAAACATGATGATGGTGGAAAATATTGGCGATATATTAGTGCGGGGACATAAAGGGTTCGGACATAAGACGAGCGGCAAGGTGATTTTCGTCCTTTCCCCTGAGTCGCACGATCCCGATCGGATAGAAGGCCGCCTGATCGTGATCCCTTATTGCGACAATACATTCCTCCCCTTTCTTAAAAAAGCGGGCGGCGTGATTCTTGAGAATTCGATCGGCGACACAGCTTCGGAAAAATATGCCGCATTGGCTGCAAAAACTTTTGAAATCCCTGTAATGACCCGGGCCGATGGCGCCTTATCGATCCTCAAAGAGGGTGAAGAGGTGACCCTCGATCCTCAGAAAGGATTGATCTACAGGGGATCTGACGATTAACTCAGATATTGCTGGGTTCTGTGTTGAAGCTGCGCTTGAATGGTTTCTTGTCCTGTAGATTGAGAGAATAATCCATTCCTATGCAAGTCCACAGCTCCAAAAAATACGGCTCCGATTCCCCCCCAAGTAAGGGCATTCATTGCATTATAAAATAGCCCTGCAGACGCAATGCCGAGAGATGCGGCCAAAAGTACTTTGGGCAAGGCTTTTCCTTTTCCCTGTTCGCTGATCGATCTATAACTTTTAGCTTGGCGTGCGAGAAGGCTCGAGATATTTGCAATGTCTTCTTTTTCAAATCCTGCGATTTCAAGTTCTTGTTCGATGGCTGGAATCGCTCTTTCAAATTCTGCAGCAGTAGAGCCCAATCCGTATTGATCGAAGAATTTTCCCGCATAATAGGCGGAAGCTAGAGCGCACAAGACCATCGAGGCCCCAGCGGCTGCAGGAGGATAAACAAAATCGGGGTAGTGCATGCAAATCCCTGTTTGCACAGTTCTTTGAGCTACCGTTGTTGTCTGAACTGTAGCAATAGCCCCCTGTTCAACTGGTTTTGCAAAGATCTCTGGAAATTCATTGATGAATTTTTGTACATCGCTCAGGTTATTTCGAAGCTTTGCGCTAGTGGTGAACGATACCTGGGGAGTTGGATTGATCGTTGTACAGGCGGGAGCCCATTCTAAATAGGAGGAGTCTATGTATTGTCGAACGGCTTCTGGAATTTGTCTGATAATTAAATTTCCCTTTTCAAGCATTCCAATAAAAGGCTGGGCCTCGCGAGTGGGTTGGAAAAAATAATCATAGAGGGATGAACCGTATGCGACAGCGGAGAAGGCAGGAAGAGCCAGCCCATTGACCAACATTTTTTTGAAATTGATCGGCTTAGTTTCTTCTAGAATTCGAAGAGAAAGTGTATTTGCTTTTTCAAGATATTTATACGTGACGGGACACTTGGTCATTAATTTATCATTGATTGCCTGCTGTCTTGGATCGACTGCAAATCCCGGCAACGAAGTAAGGCTATCCGGATCTTGAACCGTATAGTTATAGTTTACCATTGCAGGAACAGAACCAGTGTTAGTAATAGGCATTCAGTAATCCCCTTGTGATACGTTGTGTTGCAAAAATTCTTTAGCAACCCTTTTCTTTAACAATTCCTTAACAAATCTTGCTCGAAACTGAATAAATAATAAAGGTTGTATCCAATAAAATCAACGTGGATTTAAGAGGAGGAAATTTAAATAAAAAACTTTCTCTTGGAACCTTTTCCCGCTCTATAATAGAATGATTCCCTTCGTCCTCGTAGCTCAGTGGATAGAGTGGAAGCCTCCGGAGCTTCAGGCCGCAGGTTCAAATCCTGCCGAGGACGCCATTTTCAAATAAAATGGATTACCCCGGCAGCCCCTGCAAGAAGACACCCTTAAAGAATATTTAAGTGCTTAATCTCAGATTTAATGTGATTGGCTTCTTCTTGGGGATTCAGGCCGATATTCATACCGAATCGCATCGCGGTGGTCAATGCGCATCCGATGCCTCCCACGACTCCTAAAGTCGGGAGTAGGGGGAACCCGGTTGATTTCCCGATCATCCAAACTGCGGAAGAGAGTGCGATCCCAAGTTTAGAATTGCCTTGCACTTCGTCATAATGGGCAAGCGTCTGAAGCAACCGAATTTCACGGTTGAATAGAGAAGTGATTCTGTCTTTATCGCCCTCATTGAGTCCCGCTTGTTCCATTTCTTTTTTGATTAGGGGAAGTTTATTTTCCAATTCTTTTGCGGCTGTTTTAGGGAAATTCGATCTCACAATATCATACCCCCCGGAAATGGAAGAAGGGATCGCTGCGAGAGCGCCATTAAACAGAGTAGAAAAAAGTGTTGAGAATGATGTATTTGCAATCATTGCGATAAACGCAGTTACGACACCACCCATCACCAATCCTAAGCCTTGATCGAATCCTAAGCCTTGATCGCTACTCATTGAATTAAAGATTTCCGACCAGGTTTTGTAATCGTTGTTGATGCGGATAGCGATTTGATTCGATCTCCGAAGGTATTCTTTTGTCAGGGGGCATTGGTTCTGCGCCATGACCTCTTTTAATGTATGAACTACTGGGGATGATTGAACTTTATCTGTCATAGTTGCCATAGAAAAACCTCTTTTTTAAAAAAATCACTCATTGTTTAATTGAAGATATTGTAAAGATATCTGTGATTTATTCAAAGAAGAAGATTGGGGAGGGTTCAAAGACCTGGAACCCTCATTGGAAAATTTTTATTTGGATAGAATTTAGAGATTGTCGTCTTCTAAATCGACGCTCCAACATGTTATTCCTTTATTTGTAGCGAAGCCGATTCCAAGCGGGTAGAAATTCAGGAGTCTGGCGAAAATCTCCTCTTGGGAGGGGAGTTCCAGATTCACGCTTCCAAAAGAGGGAATCAATCGCTGCTTTGTAAACGCGGTTGCTGGCCGAAGTTTTAAAAAATCCATTCTAGCTTTAGCCAGATCAGAAAGATCGTATTTATCTTCTTTGGATTCTTCTTTTTCTTTCTTCTTTGTGGCGTCTTGCCACAATACCCTAGTTACGTATATTTCTGTTGCTGCGCTCATTATGTCCTCGTTTTTTTGTTATTAGTTTAAATGATATTATATCAAATTATTTTAATTATTTAAACTTTTATTCAACAAAGAGAATATAGAATAGCCATAGCGGAGATGGGCGCTGTCTCGGACCTCAAAATATTTTTGCTAATTCGAACTCCTTTCGCCTTAATTTTAAGGGACTTGGATTCGTCATTCGAAAACCCCTTTTCCGGGCCAGAAACAAAAAGGATTGGAAAGGACCTGTCTTTTATCTCCCAAATAAATGGAGCTGAAGGGTTTATGTCGCCAAATAACAAAGTTCCTGAAAAATGGAAGAGTTCTTCAAGATGGGCTAAAATGCGAAAGGAAGGGAGGTCGAGGCGGCCCGACTGTTTCATGGCGGAAATAGCTATATATCTGAGCCTTTCGGTCTGGTTTGGCGATAAGGTGTCTTTTTCAGAATGATCGGCCGTATAGATCCAAAACTCATCCGCTCCGAGCTCTGTCCCTTTTTCGATGACCCATTCTAATTTGGAGAGTCTCATAAAAGGGATCCCCAAAATGAACCTGGAAGGTCCAACTACCCCTTTTTCGCATTCAAGGAGTTCCACTATGGCTTTTTTCTTATCGATAGAAACTACGTTCGCAATCCCAAGCGCCCCTTTCCCGTTGACTAATTCGATCTTTTCTCCCACCCCCACTCGCATTACATGAGCGAGGTGATGCAATTCCGCCCCCTCGATCGACGCTCTCGAACCTTCATTCAACTCATCATCTACATAAAATCGTTCAGCCGGCATATCTTCCTTCTAGCATATTCTTGGGTGCAAGTTGCTTCGCTAATAAAAAATCTTCGCAGTCTGGGTGCGGGGACGCTTCGTCCCGACCTTCATCCCTAATCCCTCATCCTTCATAATTTTTTTTCCACATCGTCCCCGATCTGCACAAAGAGCGTTTGAAGATTTCTGAGATATCGCTTTG
>Ga0206967_1157_pt1 | contig 13989 bp, 15 predicted proteins | sample Alteio_BWOrgHeat_24_FD_153259 | JGI IMG/M metagenome (GOLD analysis project Ga0206967, IMG submission 153259) | Enriched cells from forest soil in Barre Woods Harvard Forest LTER site, Petersham, Massachusetts, United States -... | ecosystem: Environmental > Terrestrial > Soil > Temperate forest >...
CTTCGAGACAAGGCGCGTGCGCCGCGGCATCGAGTTTTCCATTCATTCTACCGACGGCAAACATTGGATGTGGATCGCCGGCCTCAGGACTCCCGAAGGCGAACGGATGCAAGGGACCGTCAATGGCAGCAGGGCGGTCGTGATCAAGGTCTGCATCGCCGCGATCGACGAAGCATTGAACGAAATGGCGGCGGTAAAAGCGCCTTTACCGGCGCAAATGTCTACCACCCGGTCGATTGCGCCGCTCGCCCGAATGGCCGGCGCGGCGCCACAAGCGCGCCAGGTGCTGGTTGCTGAGGACGAAGCCATGTTCCGCGAAGCCGCGACGGAATCGCTCAAGGCCGCGGGCTTTGAAGTTTTCCAGGCCGGCGATGGCGAAGAGGCGCTCGCCATCCTCAAGGAGCATCCGCAAATCTCGCTCCTGATTTCGGATGTGCGCATGCCCTATATGGACGGTTTTGCCCTGGTGGAAGCCAGCCTGGGACTGAAGCCCACCCTCAAAGTGCTCATGATGTCCGGCTACGCCAACACCCCGTCCCGGCTGGTGCGGGACCGGCGGATCGACACGTTGCGCAAGCCTTTCGATTTGAACGATTTGCGCAGCCGCGTCGAGGATCTGGCGACGGTCCATTAGGGCGCGAACGCTGCTCTCTATTTGGCGCTCGGAGTTGTGACGATGTGCTCACCCAGCGCGACCCATCGGCCCTGCTTATGGACGTAAGTTATTGTGTAGCGCAGCGCCAGGGGTGGCTTGGTGGCGCTGTGAAACGTATCGGTGCCGACGGTCACCGCGGTGTCGCCCTCGATGACGACGCTCACATCGGTCACGCTTTGCGACTGAGTGGGATCGATTGGGCCGGCGACGATGCCTTTTATGAAATCGTCTTTGCCCCTGGGCTTGTTCGCGGCGAAAGTAGAAATGAACTTGTCGTCGAGGATGCGGCCCAGCGCGGCCGCGTCATGCTTGTTCTCGGCGACGATCCATTCTGCGGTGGCATTCATCACCTGTTGTCTGGCATCGGCCGGCGCCGGACTCCGGGAATCCTGAGCCTGAGCGGCGATCGATAATGCGGCGCCGGAAAAGACCAGCGCCATGATCAGCAATTTCATGATTCCCCCATCGCTGTGCCCTGGCGCCCACTCGCTTCGCTCGCGGCGCAGTTTTTCTAAACTCGCTCCGCTCGCTAACAAAAACTGGCGCTCCCACGGGGAATCGAACCCCGGTTTCAGCCTTGAGAGGGCCGCGTCCTGACCGCTAGACGATGGGAGCGAAGCCAAGCGGGAGGCGCTTATACGCGAGGGAAGTTCCGGCGGGCAAGTTTTGGGCGGCAAACTTTGCTCCCGGAAAAGGGGACCGGAACATAGCCTTTGTTGAACCGTTGGCTTCTTGTAAGGAAACCGAGTGGTTCCAAGGACATGGCTCGATACTTCTTTCATGTGCGAAGCGGCGACGATCTGGTGAGCTGCGACCGGGAGGGCCAGGAATTGCCCGACCTTGAAGCGGCCCGGGCGGAAGCCGTGAGCTCAAACCGCGAAATGCTTGGCGAACGGCTTTTGCATGGCGGCCACCTGGGTCCCCGTCAGATCGAAATCGCCGATGAGAGCGGCAAAGTGCTGGCCACCATCAGCGCTGAGGAGGTGCTGATGCAGGGCGGTCAGCTGCGCGCATTCCCCGACGATGTGACCAAATCCGCGCCCACCGCACAGACGACCTCCGCCGGCAAGAAAACCGCGGCGGAATAGACGAAGGCCGCAAGCACCACCGGCGCGTGGCCGCGCGCCGTGCTTGCGATCAGCCACAGGAAATCCTCTTCTCCCGCGCCCTGAAGATCGCTGGCCGACGGTTCGGCTTTTCCATTGGGATGGGAGTGGTAGCAGCCAATCAACTCATGGCCGTTTTCGCGTACCGTCTTCAGCGCCGCGAAGTGATCTTCGGGGGCGATTTCGAAACGGTCGGCCTGGACCGCGATATTGCGTGCGGGATGAAGCGCGAACCCGCGCGCGGTGTCGCCGTCACGCACGCCTTCGATCAGGCCGCAGCATTCGCGGGGAAAGGCCGCGCGCGCTTCGTCTTCGATCCGCACCCGCAATTCCGCCGGCAGGATCAGTTTCATGGGCGTGGCTGAGCTACCCGGTACAGCAGCTTGCCGGTGGAAAGGTCCAGCACTTCGACTTGGCCGCCTTTGGGTGTCTCCAATTGCAGGACCAGCCGATTGGACGTGGTTTGGACCGACACGATATGCGCCCCTGGCTCCAGCGCCACCACCGCGGGGGGCACACCCGCTCCCGCCGCCGCGCCGGCGCGTCCGCCGCCTTGATAAATCTCGTATTGGCGCATGAAGCCGACCACCAACGCCACCACACCCGCGACCAAAAGCGCGCTGAGGATGATGACGGCGGCAAGGGCGGCGCGATAGGTTCCCCCTCGTCCCCTATTCTGTTGGCTCATGTCCATATCAGGAAATCCCGTAACCATCCTTGTGCCGCCCGACCAGGCCGGCCAGCGCCTCGACCGCGTCCTGGCGTCGCTCCTGCCCGATCTCAGCCGCTCGCGGCTCGCATCACTGATCGACCAGGGTGCAGTGACGCTTGGGACAAGGACGATAAAAGACGCCAATCACCGGGTCAAAGGGGCCGAGACTTACGAAATCACCGTGCCCGCCGCGATCTCGGCCACACCGCGCGGCCAGGATATCCCGCTCACCGTGGTCTATGAGGACAAGGATCTGATCGTGATCGACAAGCCGGCGGGCCTGGTTGTGCATCCCGCGGCCGGCAATCCCGACGGCACCTTGGTCAATGCCCTAATCGCGCATTGCGGTGACACCCTGATGGGCATCGGCGGCGAGCAGCGGCCCGGCATCGTCCATCGCCTGGACAAGGACACATCGGGCTTGCTGGTTGCGGCTAAGACCGAACGCGCGATGGGAAGCCTGGCGAAGCAATTCGCCAATCACACCATCGAGCGCGCCTATAACGCGGTCGTGTGGGGCAGCCCGCGCCTGGGTGACGGCGTGGTCGAAGGCCAGATCGGGCGCAATCCGTTCGATCGCAAGCGCATGGCGGTGTTGCGTGGCGGCGGCAAACAGGCGCGCACCCGCTATCGCGTGATCGAGCGTTTCGGGCCCGATGCGCGCCCCTTTGCCTCCTTGGTCGAGTGCCGGCTGGAAACCGGGCGCACGCATCAGATTCGCGTCCATCTCACCCATCTGGGCCATCCCCTGATCGGCGATCCCTCTTATGGCCGCGCCCGGCAGGCGCCCCGGTCAAAGACCCCGGCGGAAACAGTGGCATTTGCTGCCGCCGCCAACTTTCCCCGCCAAGCGCTCCACGCCTATGTGCTGGGGTTCCAGCATCCCAGCCTGCACAAGACCATGCGTTTTGAGTCCCCCTGGCCCGCCGATTTCGCCCTGTTGGTCGGTAACTTAAGGGGATTGAATAACGAATATTGAACACCCACTTCACCATCCCAGGGGCGAATTTGGGTGCTTGACGCTTGTCGATGGCGTTACAGTCTTATCGCCCGGATTCGAGGGGTCATATGAGCAGCCGCGGTCTTCCCGTTCTTTCCAGTGATGCCGGCCTGTCGCGTTATCTGGCCGAAATTCGCAAATTTCCCCTTCTCACGCCCGAAGACGAATACATGTTCGCCAAGCGCCTCAAGGAGCATGGCGATGCCGAAGCCGCGCGCCGGCTGATCACCAGCCATCTGCGTCTGGTGGCCAAGATCGCAATGGGCTATCGCGGCTATGGCCTGCCGGTGTCGGAGATCGTCTCCGAAGGCAATGTGGGCCTGATGCAGGCCGTCAAGCGCTTCGATCCCGACAAGGGGTTCCGGCTTGCCACTTATGCGATGTGGTGGATCCGCGCCGCGATTCAGGAATATGTGCTGAGAAGCTGGAGCATGGTGAAGCTGGGCACCACGGCGGCCCAGAAGAAGCTGTTCTTCAATCTGCGCAAGGCCAAATCCAATATCGGCGCCATCGAGGAAGGCGATCTCACGCCCGCGCACACCGCCAAGCTGGCCGACCAGCTGGGGGTGACCGAAAAAGAAGTCACCGAGATGAACCGCCGCCTCACCGGTCCGGACTCCTCTCTCAATGCGCCGCTGCGTTCTGAGTCGGAAAATGAGTGGCAGGATTGGCTGGCCGACGACATGCCGGACCAGGAAGCGCGGCTGGCCGAACGCGAGGAACGCAGCGATCGCCACGATGCGCTCACCCACGCTCTCGACACCTTGTCCGAACGCGAGCGCGACATCATCCAGGAGCGGCGCTTGAAGGACGAGCCCGCCACGCTGGAAGAACTCTCCCAGAAATACGGCGTGAGCCGTGAGCGGGTGCGCCAGATTGAAGTGCGGGCGTTTGAAAAACTGCAAGCAGCTATGCAGCCCAGGCAGTTGGCCGCGCCGGCTTAATTGATTACCCCTCCGCCCTACGCACGCTCGAGAGCGTGCTACGGGCACCTCCCCTTCCAGGCGCAACGCGCCGAAGGGGAGGAAGGTCACGACCAAGCTTTAAGAGGGGCAAAAAATGAAGCTCAAACTCTGGCAAGTGGACGCGTTCAGCGAGCGTGTGTTCGGTGGCAATCCCGCGGCGATAGTCCCTTTGGAGGCGTGGCCGGACGCCGCGCTTATGCAAAATATCGCGGCGGAAAATAACCTGGCCGAGACCGCGTTCTTCGTGAAGACGGGGCCGGGCGCGTACGATCTGCGCTGGTTCACGCCCAATTCCGAAGTCGATCTGTGCGGTCATGCCACGCTGGCCAGCGCCCATGTGATCTTCCGTTTTGCCGATCCCGCGTTGAACGACGTGCGGTTTCAGACGCGCTCCGGCGAACTGAAAGTGGGGCGCGGCGACGCCAACGGTCATGTGATGTCGCTTCCCGCCGCGTCATCGGAGCCTTTCACTCCACCGGCCGGGTTTGCCGCGCGCCTGGCCACGGCGCTGAATGCGGAGGTCCCGAAAGAACTGCATTTCTCCGCCAAAGGCGGCGCCGGCGCGGGCGCCTTGACCGCAGTGTGGCATTCACCTGCCGAGATCAAAGCCCTGAAGATTGCCGGGGAGCTGGAAAACCTTCTGTTGGAAGTGAAAGCCGGATCATTGCAAGCCACAGCAGCTGGCGACAGCAAACCATACGACTTCGTCTCGCGTTTCTTCGCGCCGCATTTTGGCGTGCCGGAAGACCCCGTAACCGGCTCGATGCACGGCGCACTGGTGCCGTTCTGGGCGAAGCGGCTGAACAAGAAGAAATTGAAGGCGCGTCAGATGTCGGCGCGGGGCGGCGATCTCATCTGCACCGACGACGGCACCCGCGTGATCCTGCAAGGACCCTGCGCGCTTTATCTGGTGGGTGAGATAGAGGTCTAAGCATATCTCGAAGCTGGTCGAGGCCCGCCTCCCCCTCGGCGCGCAGCGCCTGGAGGGGGAGATGCCGTGAGCCACGCTCTCGAGCGTGCGGAGGCAAGGGGGTCATAAAATTCAGTGCCTGGGGGCATCCTTCATATTGCCCAGCGGTTCGTTCTCGCGGTCTAGACCCTCTCTTGTGTCGGAATCATCCACGATGCCGTCGCCGAACATGGAAAGCCCGTCTTCCAGATAGTCGCCCAGGAGCGGCAAGCCCAAAAGATATTCGGCGGTGCGCTTCCGATGTTCGCTGCGCGCCGTGTCGAGCGCGGTGCGCCATTCGGAAAGGTCATAGGTTCCACGCCCCAGCCAGGCCAATGCCACCAACTGCACCCGCTCCTCTTCGCTGAGTTCGCGAATCGCGCCCAGCAATTCCTCGCGCACCGGATCGTCGGACTTGTCCACCAGCACGTCCATATTCTCGTCGTCGGTAGCGTTGGAGCCTTCGTCGGGATCGCTGTCGCTTTCCTTCACGTCATATTCACGGGCCTTCACGATAATGAACCCCAGCTTGTCCGTGGGAATATCGAGATGAGGATCTCGCGCGGGTCGGGCCATGGGTTAACTCCCGGTAAATCTTCGCATTTCGTCAAACGCACAAATTTCTTGTCTGTTCCAAAAACTTGGGTTGACGCACGAACGACACCTCCGTATATCGGCTGCGGGCCACGCCTCCCCAACGAGGCGCTATCATTCTGGAAGGAATGAACACATGAGTGAAGTAAATCGTCCGGCTGTGCGTCCCGCGCGGCCTTTTTTTTCGTCCGGACCTTGCGCCAAGCGCCCCGGCTGGACCCCTGAAGCCCTGAACAAAGCATTGGTGGGGCGTTCCCACCGTTCCAAGCCCGGCAAAACCAAGCTCAAGGATGCGATCGAGCGCACTCGCAAACTTCTGGGCATTCCTGCGAATTACAAGGTGGGCATTGTTCCAGCCTCCGACACCGGCGCCATGGAAATGGCGATGTGGTCGTTGCTGGGCCCGATGGAAGTGGACATCTTCGCCTGGGAAAGCTTCGGCGAAGACTGGGTCACCGACACGGTCAAGCAGCTCAAGCTCAAGGCCAATGTGCACAAGGCGGCCTATGGCGAGATCCCCGAGCTCAAGACCGCCAAGAACCGCGACGTGGTGTTCCTGTGGAATGGAACCACCTCGGGCGTGAAAGTGCCCAATGGCGACTGGATTGCTGCCGACCGTGACGGCATCACGATTTGCGACGCGACCTCGGCCGCCTTCGCCATGGAACTTCCCTGGGACAAGCTCGATGTCACCACCTTCTCCTGGCAGAAAGTGCTGGGCGGAGAAGCAGCCCACGGCATGCTGGTCTTGTCGCCCAACGCGGTGACGCGGCTGGAAAGCTACACGCCACATTGGCCGATGCCGAAAATCTTCCGCATGACCAAGGGCGGCAAGCTGGTGGACGGCATCTTTGAAGGCGAAACCATCAACACGCCCTCGATGATCGCGGTCGAGGATTATCTCGACGCGCTCACCTGGGCGGAAAGCGTGGGCGGGCTGAAGGGCCTGATCAAGCGCTCCAACGACAATCTCGCGGTGCTGGATTCCTGGACCGGGAAATGCGGCTGGGCCGGATTCCTGGCCAAGGATCAGGCGATCCGCTCCAACACGTCGGTCTGCATCAAGATCACCGATCCCTGGTTCGCCTCACTCAGCGATGACGCCAAGGCGGACGCGGCCAAGAAGATCGCCAGCGTGCTGGAAAAGGAAGGCGCGGCCTTGGACATCGCGGGCTATCGCTCCGCGCCGCCGGGCCTGCGCATCTGGTGCGGCGCGACCGTGGACACGGCCGACCTGGAAGCGCTGACGCCCTGGCTCGACTGGGCCTGGGCGCAGGTCAAAGAGCCGGCTGCCGCTTAATTCCATTCACCCCATGCGGCCCAAGCGCGTGGGGATTCTCCCTTCCTCGATTCTCATGGAGTTTCCATGCCCAAAGTTCTGATCGCAGACAAATTGTCTCCCGCCGCCGTCGCCATCTTCAAGGATCGCGGCGTCGATATCGACAACAAGCCCGGCATGACCAAGGAAGAATTGCTGGCGGTGGTCGATCAATATGACGGCATCGCCATCCGCTCCGCCACCAAGATCACGGCGGACGTGATCAAAGCCGCCAAGAAGCTCAAGGTGGTGGCCCGCGCCGGCATCGGCGTCGACAATGTGGACATTCCCGCCGCCACCGCTGCCGGCGTGATCGTGATGAACACGCCGTTCGGCAATTCCATCACCACCGCTGAGCATGCCATCTCGCTGATGCTGGCGCTCGCGCGCGAACTTCCCGCCGCCAACGCCTCGACCCAGGCGGGCAAATGGGAAAAGAACCGTTTCATGGGCGTCGAGATCACCGGCAAGGTGCTGGGCCTGATCGGCGCCGGCAATATCGGTTCGATCGTCGCCGACCGCGCCAAGGGCCTCAAGATGCGGGTGATCGCGTATGATCCCTATCTCTCGGCCGAGCGCGCCGAGGATCTGGGCGTGGAGAAAGTAACGCTGGACGACCTGCTCGCCCGCGCCGATTTCATCACCCTGCATGTGCCGATGACGCCGGAGACCAAGAACATCCTTTCGGCCGAGGCGCTCGCCAAGACCAAAAAGGGCGTGCGCATCGTCAATTGCGCGCGCGGCGGCTTGATCGACGAGAAGGCCCTCAAGGCGGCGCTGGATTCCGGCCATGTCGCGGGCGCGGCGCTGGACGTGTTCGAGACCGAGCCGGCCAAGGAGAACGTGCTGTTCGGCAACGAGAAAGTCGTCGCGACCCCGCATCTGGGCGCCTCCACCACCGAGGCGCAGGAGAATGTGGCGTTGCAGGTGGCCGAACAGATTTCCGATTATCTGCTGACCGGCGCGATCACCAACGCCCTCAACATGCCTTCGATCTCGGCCAGCGAAGCGCAGAAGGTGGGGCCCTGGATTCAACTCGCCTCCAAGCTGGGCGCCTTCGCCGGCCAGCTCACCGATTCCAGCCTTGCTTCGGTGGAGATTCTCTATGAAGGGGTGGCGAGCCAGCTCAACACCCGCGCCTTGTCCCAGGCGGCGTTGGCCGGACTGTTGAAGCCCGTCCTCTCGGACGTGAACATGGTCAATGCGCCCACCGTCGCCAAGGAACGCGGCATCAAGGTGAGCGAGACGCGCCGCGACCGGCAGGGCATCTATGAAGGCTATATCAAGATCACCGTGACCTTGGGTTCGGGCTCGACACGACGGGTGGCCGGCACCGTCTTCTCTGACGGCCGTCCCCGCCTGATCCAGGTCAAGGACATCAATCTCGAGGCCGAGTTCGCGCCTCACATGCTCTATGTGGTGAACGAGGACAAGCCGGGTTTCATCGGCAAGCTCGGCACGCTGTTGGGCGACGCCAAGGTCAATATCGCCAACTTCACCCTGGGCCGCAGCGCTCCGGGCCAGGACGCCCTCGCCCTGATCGAAGTGGATGGCGCGGTGCCCGACGCGGTGGTTCAGCAGGTGCAGAAACTGCCGCTGGTGAAATCCGCGAAAGCGCTAGCTTTTTAATAAACCCCTCCGGCCTTCGCATCGCAAGCGCTGCTACGGCCACCTCCCCTTCTTGGCGCTTCGCGCCGAAGGGGAGGCAGGCCTGGGCCGAGACGAGCTGCCCTGGAGTGTGCTCGCTTTCGGCAGGGTGCTGACCTAAAAGAAACGCATGGCGGAGTTGGCGGCATACGCATTGTGGTTTTTCTGGGTGGTGACGTGGGGCATTGCCGCCCTCTGGTCTGCGCCCACCGCCAAACAACCCGCCTGGGGAATGCGGCTGGCGCACCGCATCGTGCTGATCGTCGGCGTCTTCCTCCTGTTCGGCATTCTTTCGCCGCGCCACATGGCGATGACCACTCTGTGGCACATGCCGGAGCAGTGGAAATGGCTCATGGATGGGGTGATCGCGGCCGGCATCGCCATTGCCTGGTGGGCGCGCATCACGCTCGGAAAATTATGGTCGGCCGACGTGGCCCGCAAACGGGACCACAAGGTGATCGAGACCGGGCCTTATGCGCTGGTGCGCCATCCCATCTATACCGGCCTACTTATCTCCGCTTTCGCCACCGCCGCCATCCAGGGCACCCTGCTGGCATGGGTCGGTGCGGCCCTGATGACGGCATCCTGGTATTGGAAAGCGCGCCAGGAGGAGGATTTCCTGCGCGCCGAATTGGGGCCGGCTTATGACAATTATGCGGGCCGGGTGGGGATGCTGATCCCGTTCCTGACTTTTTGATTGCCCCCTCCGCCCCTCGCATCGCAAGCGCTGCTACGGCCACCTCCCCCGCCAGTATGCTTCGCATGCGCGGGGGCGGAAGGGCACGACCTAGCTTCCAGATCAAGATAAAGCCGCCATGCGGCGTAAATGGTGGTCACGCGAGCCATACAGCATTTCCAGCAAGGTCAGCCGCTTGAAATAATGCCCAACATTGAGCTCGTCGGTCATGCCGATCCCGCCATGGACCTGCACCGCACTTTCGCCCACCTGCTTGGCATATTTTCCCGCCGCCGCCTTGGCCGCCGACACCGCGCGCGCGCCGTCCGGATCGTCCAGCTTGAGATTGGCCATCAGACTGGCTGAGCGCACCTGCTGTTCCGCGATGAACATGTCCACCATGCGGTGCTGCAGCACCTGAAATTTTCCGATCGGCTGGCCGAATTGCTTGCGAGTCTTGGCGTATTCCACCGTGGCGCTCATCAGCACCCCGATGGCGCCCAAGGCTTCAGCCAGATGCGCGGCGATGGCGTGGTCTACCACCGCGCTCAGTGATGCAAAGACATTCCCTTCTTCGCCGATCAGCCGCGCCTGCGTGTTCTCGAAAACAATGTCGCTGGCGCGCAGCCCGCTCATCGCCGCATAATCCTGGGCCGAGAGGCCTTTGGCGGATTTCTCCACCAAAAAAACGCTCATGCCTTTTTCCTCGCGCGAACCGCCGCCGGTCCGCGCCGTGACGATCAATTGGTCCGCCCAGGGCGCGCCCAGCACCACGCTTTTCAAGCCATTGAGGACGTAATGATCGCCCTGCTTTTTCGCAGCGGTGGTGATGTCGGCCAGATTGTAGCGGCTTTGCGGTTCGGCAAAGGCGAAAGCGATGATGGTCTCGCCGGCCGCGATCCTGGGCAGCATTTCCTCCGCCAATGCGCCACCGCTTTTGGCCAACAGCCCGCCCGCGATCACCACGGTGGGCACGAAAGGCTCGACCACCAGGGCGCGGCCGAATTCCTCCATCACCACCATGCTTTCGATCGGCCCGCCGCTTAAGCCGCCGAATTGCTCCGGCAGGGGCGCGGCGAACAGGCCCAGCTCGGCGAATTGGCGCCAATGGCCGGGATCGCGCCCTTCCGGCAAGGCGGTGAATTTCCGCCAATCCTCGTAGGAATAATTCTCGGCCAGATAGCGCGAGAGCGAATTGCGCAGCAGCGTCTGTTCTTCGCTGAAGGAGAAATCCATCAGAGCCCCAGCACCGCTTTGGCGATGATGTTGCGCTGGATCTCGTTGGAGCCGCCATAGATCGAGGCTTTGCGCAGGTTGAAATAGCGTCCCGCCAGGCCGCGGGCATAATCGGGGCCTACCCGCGCATTGTCGCCCAGGCTCAAATCGTCGGGCAGCGCATAATAGCCGACCGCCTCCATCGCCAGATCGGCGACGCGCTGCTGGATCTCGCTGCCCGCCACTTTCAGGATCGAACTTTCCGGTCCAACTTTTTCGCCCTTGGCCTCCTGGCTGAGGATGCGCAATTCGGTGAATTCCAGCGCCATCAGATCGGCTTCCAGCTCAGCCAACTTCTTCGCGAAATCGGGGTCCTGGATCAGGGGCGCGCCGTCCTTCTGTTCGGTCTCGCCGATCTTCTTCAGCCGGGTGAGCGCGGCGCGCGAGCGCGAGGCGCTTGCCAATCCTGAACGCTCGTGCTCGAGCAGGAATTTGGCGTAGGTCCAGCCCTTGTTTTCCTCGCCCACCAGATTTTCGGCCGGCACCTTCACATCGTCGAAGAACACTTCGTTCACTTCCCGCGCCCCATCCAGCACGATGATGGGCTTCACCGTGATGCCGGATGATTTCATGTCGATGAGCAGGAACGAGATGCCTTCCTGCGGTTTGACGTTCGTATCCGTGCGCACCAGGCAGAAAATCCAGTCGGCATATTGCGCCAGGGTGGTCCAGGTCTTCTGGCCGTTGATCACATAATGATCGCCTTCGCGCACGGCCCGGCAGCGCAACGACGCCAGGTCCGATCCCGCGCCAGGCTCGGAATAGCCCTGGCACCACCAATCCTCGCCGGAAAGAATCCGTGGCAGGAATTTCTTTTTCTGCGCCTCGTTGCCGAACGTGTAGATCACCGGTCCCACCATGCCGAGGCCGAACGGCAAGGTGGTGGGCATGCCGGCCTTGGCGGCTTCGGTGGAGAAGATGTAACGCTCCGTCACGCTCCACTCGGCACCGCCATATTGTTTGGGCCAAGCTGGCGCTACCCAGCCTTTCGCGTAAAGGAGCTTGTGCCAGACCATATAGTCGTCTTTGGAAAGCCGCGCCTGTTCCGGCGCCCCCAGGTTTTTCGGCAATTTGGGTTTGGCCTCGGCGATGAAATCCTTCACGTCCTGGCGGAAGGCTTCTTCTTGCGGCGAAAAGGAAAGGTCCATTGCTTCCTCTACCGCGCTGCGCGGATCGCCTCGTGATGGCGGATCACTTCCTTGACGATGAAGGCCAGGAATTGCTCCGCGAAATCGGGGTCGAGCTTGGCCTCCTGCGCCAACTTGCGCAGCCGGGCGATCTGCACCTGTTCGCGCGCCGGATCGGCGGGCGGCAGCCCATGGGTGGCCTTGTATTCGCCCACTGCCTGGGTGCATTTGAAGCGTTCGGCCAGAAGGTACACCAGCGCCGCGTCGATATTGTCGATGCTATCCCTCAGCCTCAGAAGCTCAGGGTGTTTCTCGGCCATATCGCCCTCTCCGCCGCGTGTCCTACGGCCTAAATCTGCCCAAAGCCTAGTCTTAAGCGAAGGGGCCGTTCCGGCCAAGTTCGCCTCCGGCCGTTAACCGGGATCGCATTTTTAGCGGAGACAGGCCCCAGAACCCGTGCTTTACTGGCCGCCTGTGGGGGACTTGTGCTGGGCTGACGAGGAGTGAACAGCGCAAGCGTGGGGCGGCAATGGGAGCAAGGACGATCCTGGCAGTGCTGGCGCTCAGCCTGATAACGGCTGGATGCGCCACGAACGACAATCAGGAAGCGGCGATGGCGAACGATCCGCTGGAGCCCATGAACCGCTTCTTCTTCGACTTCAACCAGAGGCTTGATCGTCACGCCGCCCTGCCCGCGGCCACTTTCTATGCCGACAATGTGCCTCGCGGCGTGCGCGGCAACATCCATAATTTCCTGGCCAATCTGGGTGGCCCGGTCAATGTCGCCAACGATATCCTGATCGGAGAATTGGGGAATGCGGGCCAAGCCGGCGCGCGCTTCGTCATCAACACCACGGTGGGCGTGGTGGGCTTTTTCGACGTGGCCAGCGACTGGGGCTTTCGTGAAAAGAGCCGCGATTTCGGCGAGACGCTGGGCGTCTATGGCGTGGGTCAGGGCCCCTATCTGGTCCTGCCTTTCCGTGGGCCCAGTTCGGTCCGGGATTTCTCCGGCAGCTATGTGGACGGCTATTTCTCGCCCCTCCATTTTCTCCATTACAGCGGCAGCACCTATGTGGGCCTGGTTCATTCCACCCTGGGCTCGGTCGACAACCGTTCCGCCAACATCGTGACCTTCCGGGATATCGAGCGGGCTTCGGTGGACTACTACGCCACCATGCGGGATTACTACCGCCAGCGCCGCGAGCGCCAAGTCGAGGACAAAGAGGTCCAGACCACGGAACTTCCCGACTTTTAGAACCGCCCCGAATTGGCTAAGCATCAGGGGCCATGCCCAGGCCCCTTTCCATCCCCGTGATCGAGCGCATCGTCACTTTCAGCTGCCGCTGGAAGGAGTGGGTGGTGCTGGTGAGCTTGCTCCTGGCCGTTGGCGCCGGCTTCTATACCGCCACCCATTTCGCCATGAACACCAACAGCGCGGACCTGATTTCGCCGGATGTGGGCTGGCGCAAACGCGAGCGGCAATTCGACCGGCTCTTTCCCCAGCAATCCGACCTGACCCTGGTGGTGGTGGACGGGGCCACGCCTGAACTGGCCGAAGCCGGCGCCAGTGCGCTCGCGGCCCGCCTCCAGCCGAACAAGAACCTGTTTCTCGACGTCCATCGTCCCGATGGCGGGGCCTTTTTCGATCACAACGGCATGCTGTTCCTGCCACTCAAGGACGTTCAGGCGACCACGGCGCAATTGATCAAGGCGCAACCATTCCTAGGCGCACTGGCCGGCGATCCGTCCTTGCGTGGCGTGATGGACAGTCTTTCAACGGTTCTCCTGGGGGTCGCCCAAGGCCAGGCCAAGCTCTCGGACATGGATGCGCCGATGACGCGGTTCGGCGAGGTGCTGGGTGCGGCCGCCAAAGGCCAGACCGATTATCTTTCCTGGCGCGCGCTGATCACCGGCGCCAAACCCCGGCCGGAAGAGCTTCGCCGTTTCATCGAAGTGAAGCCCAAA
>Ga0206967_1158_pt1 | contig 13821 bp, 15 predicted proteins | sample Alteio_BWOrgHeat_24_FD_153259 | JGI IMG/M metagenome (GOLD analysis project Ga0206967, IMG submission 153259) | Enriched cells from forest soil in Barre Woods Harvard Forest LTER site, Petersham, Massachusetts, United States -... | ecosystem: Environmental > Terrestrial > Soil > Temperate forest >...
GGAAATCCTGGTGGCGATCTGGGGTATGGAAACCGACTATGGGCACGACGTGGGCAGCTACAATGTTTTTGCGACCCTCATCACCCAGGCTTATGACGGCCCCCGTCAGATGTATGCGCGGAGCGAACTGATCGCGGCGTTGAGGCTGTTGCAGCAGAACGATTATGTGCCGGCGCAGATGGTGTCGTCATGGGCCGGCGCGATCGGCCAGACCCAGTTCATGCCGTCCACTTTCTTCAAATATGCCACCGACGGCGACGGCGACGGCAAGATCGACCTTTGGCATTCGCCAGCCGATGCATTGGCGTCCACAGCGGTCCTGTTCCAGCGCGAAGGCTGGGAAGCGGGAAAACCCTGGGGCTACGAAGTGCGCTTGCCAGCGGGCTTTCCTTATCAGGACGCCGATCTCGGCAACCTCAGACCCCTGTCGGAGTGGACGGCGCGCGGCGTGACCCTGGTGTCGGGCACCCTGCTTCCCCAAGGCGATGACGCGGCGGCGCTCTATTTGCCGGCGGGTGCGCATGGGCCCGCGCTTCTCCTGCTCAACAATTTCCGCCAGATCATGAAATACAACAACGCCGCCAGCTATGCGCTGGCGGTGAGCCTGCTTGCCGATCGCATGATGGACCGTCCGGGGATTCAGGCATCCTGGCCGCGCGGCGAAAAACCTCTCTCGCGTGACGACCGTCTGCGCTTCCAGACCGATCTGGCGGCGCTGGGTTATGATTCCGGCCAGCTGGACGGCCTTCTGGGCCGCAAGACGCGCATCGCGCTCCGTCAGTATCAGCTGGCGCACGGCCTGCCGGCGGATGCCTATCCAACCTGGGAGATGCTGGCGCTTTTGGACAATGACGCCAGCAAGTGACGACCAACTAGGCCTCGCGATCATTTTCCACTTCCGGCTGTAACCGCACTTTCGCCTTACGCGAATATTTCTTGGCGTCTGCCTCGCCGCAGGTGCTTGCCGGTTTTTGCGTACGCCGTAAACGTAAAATTTTATTGCGCCATTGAAGAGGGATTCGTCTGTGCCCCGCGTCCTCACCGAGACCGACATTTCCGGCTTCCGCGAAAAACTCTGCGAAACCGCCACCCGATTGTTCATCGAGCGCGGCCCGGAAAATTTCAATATGCGGCTGCTCGCCTCCGAGATGGGGGTGAGCGCCATGACCCCCTATCGCTATTTTCGCGACAAGGACGAGATTCTTTCGCTTATCCGGGCGCGCGCCTTTACCCGTCTGGCCGATCAATTGGAGCAGGCGCTGGAGACGCCGGGCCCCTTGCCGGAGCGCGGCGCCGCGGTGAGCCGGGCCTATATCCGCTTCGCGCTGGAGGAACAGACTTGCTACCGGCTGATTTTCGACTTTGCCGAGCCCAGGGATGGCGCCGCGCCGGAGCTTGCCGAAGCCGAAGCGCGCGCCCGCGCCGCCATGACCGATCATGTCCGCCTGATGGTGGCGCACGGCTACTACAAGGGCGACCCCGACCTGATCGGTCATGTCGTCTGGGCCAGCATGCATGGCCTGATCGTTTTGCATCTGGCGGGCAAGCTGGAGAGCGACTTCGAGACCGTGTTGGCGGAGCTGTGCCGCGTCCTGGAAGACGCCTATCGCGTCAGAACGCACGCTTGATGGTGAAGCGCCAGGTGCGCCCGACGCCCGGAAGCGCCGCCAGATTGGCATAGGTGTCGGCGTCGGGCGTGAAATAGCGGGCGTCGGCCAGATTATCGACATTCACGTCGGCTTCCCACGGCCCCATGCGCAGGAATCCGGAAACATTCATCACCACATAGGCGGGAAATTGAATCGGATCCGGCACGGTCTGCGCGGTGCTGGAGACATAGGTTCCGCCCACGGTCGCCCCCCAATTCTGATCGTCACTCGTATAGGTGAGATAGGGACTGACCACCGCATGGGGAATCAGCGTGTCTTCATAATTGCCCGCCTTGCCCGGCAGTTCGGAAAACGCAAACACCACATAGGCGCCGCCAAAACCGTTCGCCGGCGTGACGCCCGCATCGCGCGCCGGGATATAGGCAAAACTTTGGTCCGGACCTTTCACGATGGTGTGCTGTAAACTTCCCGCCAAGGTGAAGCTGAGATTGGGATTCATCACATAGCGGATCTCGGCCTCCGCGCCTTTGGAGCGCGTCCCCATCACGGTGATCACGCCGCCGCCTTGTTGCAGCTGGGTGCGTTCCTGGCGGTACCAGGCCAGCGATCCCACCAGATGCTGATCGAGGAAGGAGAATTTCGTGCCCGCTTCATTGAGGAAGGAGGTGGAGAGCCAATCGTTATTGGCGAGCAGCGAGGTCAACACCTGGCTGGCCTGGCCGATTTCCACTGCGGAATCCTTGGCCTGGGTGACATAGGGGACCAGACCGAAATCGGTTTTGTAGTTCAGGCTGGCCGAGTAGGTAAAAATGCCTTTGCCGCCTTCGCCGCTGCCCGGCTCGAACGGCAGCACACCCAGATCCACCGAGCGGACATTGTAGGCGTCATAGCGTCCACCCAGGATCAGATTGAGCTTTTTGTCCCATGCCACGTCGGAATTGGCGAAGATGCCGGCGTCCGCTGTGGTGCTGTGGACATTGTTTTCCCAACCCAAACCTTCCTGACCTGCCGGCAGCGGCTGAAATGGCGAGGCAAAAATATCATTGGCCAAGGCGGGCGCACTGATATCGCGCCGGTCCAGCGCGATCACGCCACTGTTGAAACTCTCTTTGCCGGTCGCGCCCACATAGCGATAAGACGCCCCCGCCACATTCATCATGGTGAGGCGGCCGAAATCCTCCGCGAAATCGTAGCGCGTCCGCGTCTCACCGATCAGGGTGCGATAGGAAGCGGGAAAGCCATAGGAGACAAACCGGTCATTGGCGAGCGTATCGACAAAACCCTGAAAGCGAATGCGATCGCCATCGTCAAGCGTGCGGCTCAACTCGGCAAAGCCGGTATGGGTGATGGTGTTGGAGAAATCTACGCCGGGCGCGATATAGATCGTGCGGCGATCGAGGGTGGTTGCCCCCACGCCGCTATCGAGGGTGTGGGTGGCATCGGTGCAGGCGCCGCAACCGAGCGTGGCGATATAGAGCGGCGCGTAGGTGGGGCTGAAGCTGTAAGGATCGCCGCCCAGATCGTTGAAGGTGAGATACGGCTTTCCGTGGGTGGAAAGCGATGTGTCGCTTCCCGTGACATAGGTGCTGTTGTCGATCAGCGCCTGGGTGAGCCGGTTCCAGCCCGGTGTCTGCACGTCGCCGTTGGAATGGTAGTACATGTAGTCCGACTGCATCACCCACGGACCGCTGGCAAAGGTGCCGGTGAGTTCGATCAGCTGATGGCTGGGATGGATGCCCTGATAATAACTGAAGGAATCGTCCAGCTCGCCATACGCATGGATGCCGCCTTTGACGGAGCCAAACGCCAGCGGCACGCCCACCTGTCCGGTGGCGTTGCGCTTCGAATAGCTGCCATAGGTAGCGGTGACATCGCCGGAGACATCGTTGTCCGTCGCGGTTTCGCTCTTGGGCACGAAATTGACCAGGCCGCCCACCTTGCCTGGGCCGAAAATCACCGAAGGCGGTCCGCGCACCAATTCGATTTCGGCGGCGTCGCCCAAAGGCGTGGTGTAGGTGCCGCGATTTTCCACCCGTTTGAAGCCTTCGAAATAGGAATCGGCTAGGGTGCCGCGCAGATTGACCGCCCCCTCCACGCCGTAATAGCTCGCGGTATAGGCGGATGGCGTGATCGCGGTCAGCGTGTCCACGCCGGTGATGCCGTAGCGGTCGAGCGTGGTGTCGCTCACCGCGGTCACCGCGCGCGGCGTTTCCAGCAGCGGCAGGCTCAATCCCAGCGCCGTGTCGTCGGGTTGGGTCTCGATCAGATGCGCCCGGTCGCCCGTCACGATGACGGTCTCGATCGCCTCCTGGGCAAAAGCCGGTACGGAGAGGAACGCTGTGAGCACAAGGCTGGCGAATTGAAATCGAAATGACATGCCGGGAAATGACTTTTGAGCTGTCACATTTCTTCTAACATTTCACTGAAAAAACCAAACGTGACCCGCCGCCACATGCTAACCTATTGAGGGGACACTATTTCCAGGCGGAGAGGATATCCCGGCTGGACGCAAGCAGGGCACAATTCAGCGCCAGCGCCTTGAGGGCACCGTCATGCAGGTCCTGCGCATAGGCCGCCACCGCGTCCGAGGCGATGAACACCCGATAGTCGCGTTCGAAGGCGTCGCGCGCAGTGAAATCGACGCAACATTCGGTGGTGAGGCCGGCGATCACCAGCGTATCGCGCCTGAGCGCCTTCAAATGATCATCCAACCCCGTGCCGGCGAAAGCACTGTAGCGGCTCTTGGAGAAGATGGGCTCTCCGGGAAGCGGCGTGACAGAGATGAACTCCGCCCCTTTGCTGCCTTCCCTGCAAAGCAAAGGATCACCAGCATGCCCGCTTCGCGCCTTCCAGTCCTGCATGGCTTGCGTTTCATCCCGCGTGATCAGGCGCGCGAACAGGCACGGCACATCCATTTTGCGCGCCGCGTCTAACAGCAGCGCGGCATTGCTAAGCGCGGCTTGCGCTTCGCTGAGGTCATGGCCGGTTCGCGCCATGATGCCTTCGGGTGAGGCGAAATCCACCTGGCAATCCACCAGCAAAAGCGCCGTGCGTTCCGGCGCGAGCCAATCCTTGAGCGCGCTCATGACCGGAGGCCCGGCAAAATTTCCCGTCCCGCGACCCGCAAACCCTCTTCATAGTCGGCGAAGATCAACATCAATCCATCCAGGGCGCAGTCTTTCAGAAAGGCGGCGATTTTCTGGGTGCAGGTCTTGGGCGCGCCGATCACGGTATGCGTCATGAACGCGCCCTTGGCGCGGGCCACCATGGCATTGTCTTTTCCGGCCAGGTTCGCGCCATAGCTTTCCAACATGCCCAGCACCGCGCCTTCGTCCAGTCCGTCGCGATATCTTTGCGCGGTGGCTTCGGCGGCGGCGTCGCTGCCGCCATAGATCACGGTGCACATGGCATAGGTCTTGATGTCCTTGCCGAGTTTGACCGCCAGGTCCTTGGCGCGGAGCGACGCGGCGCGGGTTTCAGCTTCGTCGCGGCCGCCGATGAAACAAATATCGGTTTCCTTGACCGAAAAGGCGAAGCCGCGCTCCGACATCCCGGCGCAAATCAACTCGGGATGGTGAAGCGGCTTGGGTTCGGACACACAGTCCTTGAGGGTGAAATATTTGCCCCGGAAATCAACGCGCTCTTCCGTCCAGAGGCGCTTGACGATCGTGGTCCATTCCTCAGTCAAATCATAGCGCGCGTCGTGATCCAGGCTTTCGTCCCAGACGCCCATCTGCTCGAACTCGCCGCGATAGGCCCCCGCCACGATATTGAGCCCGGCGCGCCCACCCGAAATCCGGTCGAGCGTGGCGATCATTTTCGCCGCCACCACCGGATTGTGCAGGATGGCATGCATGGTGGCCCAGACCTTGATCCGTTTGGTGAGCGCGGCGATGCCCGCCATCATGGTGACCGATTCCAGCGAAGTGCCCCAATGATCGGTTGCGCCGCCAAAGCCCCGCCACTTGCCCATGGACATCACAAAGTCCAGACCCTCCTGCTCTGCAATCAGCGCGGCATCGCGGTTCTGGGCCCAGCCACCATCGAGCAGCGGCGTATTGTGCGAGACGATCCAGCCACCGTTCGCCACGGGCAGGAAGACGCCAAACGCGGCCATCACACGCTCCGCCTGGGCTGTCGCATGGGGGCGACGGCGACCAACACAATCAAGACCAGCGCCTCCAGGATCACGAAGGCCGGAACAAAACTGCCGGCACGGTCGGAGACAAAGCCGGCAAAGGCCGGGCCTGCCGCGCCGATGGTGGAAATCAGATTGACCGCGGCGAACAATTCCAGATTGGCTCCGCGCCCGAAATAATCGAGCAGCAGGATGGTAGAGGCGAAGAAAGTAAGCCCATAGCCCGCGCCCACGCCCGCGGCATAGACGACCATCAAACCCGTGCCATGCGCCCCGCTCAACGCCAACAGGCCCATGATCATCAGCGCCAGCGCCAGGAGCAGCAACGTCTTGGCGCTGATCCAGCGCACCAGCACGCCGCCCAGAAAGCGGGCGCCGGCGTTGAACAAGGCCTCTAGACTCATGGCGCCCCCCGCCAGCGACACGCTTACGCCCTGGCGCATCAGATGGCCCACCGCCACCGCGTTCACGGTGATGCCCACGAAAGGAAAAATACTGTAGGCGGCTGCCAGGACGGCGAATTGCGGAGTCTTGAGCGCGCGTTTGGCGCTCCAGTCGTCCGCCGTGATGTGTGGATCCTTTTCCGCTCCTGCGTGCACATCGGTGGTCACGTCAACCAGCATCGCAGTGATGAGACCCGCCAGGGTCACGATCACCAGCGACGCCAGCCAATAGCTGCGCCAGTTATGCGCCACCGATTGAACCCAGAGATACAAAACCGGCCCGGCCACGCCGCCTAAGCCGCCGATCGTGAAATACAGTCCGAACGGAAATGAGGGCTCAGCGAACAGCCGCGCCAGAAGATAAGTGCCGGGCACCGTGGCCAGCAGCGTGAAGCCCAGCCCCGCCAATAGGCAACCCAGGAAATACAAAGAAAGCCCATGGGTGATCATCAGGCAGAAAAATGCCCCCGCCATCACCAGGCTTCCCGTCACCAACGTGGCGCGCACCCCTAGCCGGCGGATCATGCTGGCGGGAATGGTGGCGGTGATGCCGGCGGCGACCCCCAAGAAGGAAAAACCGGTGCCCGCGGCGCCCCAACTCCAATGCAATTCGCCGATCATGGCCGGCAGAACCACACCCAGGGAGCTGAAGGTGGTGGCGGTGATAAGAAAGAACACGACGCTCATCGCCGCCAAGGTCACCGAAGGGCGCAGGCTCATGGCGTGCCCCAGGCGCGCTTGATGTCGGAGGGAAAATCGCCCAGCGAAAGGCGCATGGCCTCACGTGCCCGCGTCGCGTCGCGGCTGGCGATAGCGTCCGCCAGGGCATGATGCTCGGCCAAGGCGCTGCGGTTCTCGTTTGGCGACGGCTCGCGCATGGTGTTGAGCCAGAAGCGCGCGGTCTGGTGATGCAAGGTCGTCACCATTTTCGCCAGCACGCGATTGTGACTGGCCTCGGCGACGGCGACATGGAAGGCCTCGTCCATCGCCGCCAGCGCCCGCACATCGTTCTTGGCGATGGCCTTCTCTCCGCCCGCCAAGGTTTCACGAATGGCGGCGATGTCCGCTTCGGTGGCGAAGCGGCTGGCCAGGCCCGCGCACTCGATCTCGACCAAAGCGCGCGCGGAAAAGGCTTCGCGCGCTTCCTCCAAATCCAGCGCCGCCACGATGGTGCCGACGCGGGCGCGGCGCACCACCAGACCTTCCAGCGCCAGCCGCGTCAGCGCCTCGCGGATGCCTGCAAGTCCACCCCCATAACGCTTGGCCAAAGCACGTTCGTCCAGCCGCTGGCCGGGCGTGAGGCGGCCGATAATGATGTCCACCAGCAACTGGCCATAGAGCCTCGATTTCAAGAGCTGCGGCGACCAATCGTCCAGCCTTGAATCATTCGTGCGGGGAAGAACCGTCCTGCCAACCATGACGTTTGGCACAATGGTAAGATGCGGCAGGCCTTGCAAGTCATGACAGGCACGCGGGGCGAAGCCCCGCGAAGTTCGGAAAAAGACGAAAAAGAGATTTCCAGAGGCCCCGGCGCGCGTTTAAGCTTGCGGTGGGCACTTTCCGATGGGGACTTCCGATGATGCCGATCGACACTTCCATGCTTGTCATCTTGATGGTGGCGGAGGCTTTGTTCGCGATTCCCGCAGGCCTGGTGTTGAAGCGCACCGGCCATTCCCCCTGGTGGGCGCTGCTTTGCTTCATCCCGGTTGCCGCGCTTGTAGGACTGTGGGTCTTGGCTTTCACGTCCTGGACGCCGCGCTCCACTACGGAATGACGCGCGCGCCGGCCAGGCTGTTGCGGGTCTCGGCCATCCCTTCGGGCGTAACTTTGGGACCGGTGCGGGCCTTTTCCAGGATTTGAGGCGTGAAGGCAGGGCCCTTGCCGCCTTCGAGGTGCACGACGTAATTCAGAATCGCCGCCAATTCCTCGTCCTTCAAATCGTCGAAATTTGGCATGATGCCCAGGATCTTCCGGCTGTCGACCGTGATCGTGCCGCTCATGCCGGTCAGCATCAACTCGGCGAGAAAGGTGCGGCCCCGCGGATCGGAGGCGATTTTATTGACGCGGCCGGCAAGCCTTGGGTATTCGCCCGGCACCCCAGTGCCGCCCACCTGATGGCAGCCCACACAATATTCATTGAACATCATCTCGCCGCTTTCGGCCCAAGCCGGCGCAGCGCTCACGCCCAAGCTCGCGAACAGACAGGCGATCATCCAGCGCTTGCGCATCTCTGCCGTCACACACGGAAGCGGGAATAAAGCTCGGCGATCACGCCCACCGCATGGTCGGCTTCGGCGCGGTCGGCCAATTCGCGGCTGTTGTTGTAGCCGCGCATGTCGCCGCCATTCAGATCCTGCACCACGATGCCGTCGCGCCGCGACAGGATGGAGACGCCGTTATAATAGAATCCATAATTGACCTCCGGCTGGGGGATCAGCCATTGGATCTGGCCCCGCACCGGCACAATGGAATTGTCGTTCCACCATTCCCGCGCCGCATAGCCGGGGCAATTGATGACCACTTTCTCTTTCAGCTGCGTCAAATCATGGGGCGCGTGGAATTCCTTGCGCACGAACTTGCCGCCGGCGGTGAAGAAGTCGGTCATCAAGGTATGGCCATAATCGGCGATGTTGAATTGCATGGATTCGGAGCGGCTCACATATTTGACAGGGAACGGCGTTGCGCCTTCCGGCAAATCCTGAGCGCGCGGAGTCAGGTCGGCGATACGATCGCTATATTGGCCGAAGACCAGGTCGCCCGGTTTTTGCACTTCGGCTTCGGCGCGCGCCTGCTCGGGTGGAATATCGGAAAGCGTGTAGCGGTCGGTCCATTCCACCGGCGTGCCGGGCAGGCCCAGATATTGGCGATAGGTCTTGAAGGAGAAGCGCGCCATCTGCTCCCACAATTCACCGAATTGCGGGCCGGCCTCGTCGCGCAGCGAAATGCGCGAATCCGGCGTCCAGCTGCCGGTGGCGCGCGCTGAGCGGGTCTGGGGCAGAAGATCGCGGGCATAGATGGTGACGGCACAGCCCGCGCGCTGCGCCATGATCGCGGAGGTGAGGCCGATCACGCCGCAGCCAATCACCGCCACTTGATTGGGACTGTTCACCAGCGCCTTTTGGATCGCTAGATTGGCCGAGCCCCAGGAAAGCGACCAGCCCGAGCCGCCATGGCCGTAATTGTGCACCACCAGCGTATCGCCGATCTGTTCGGTTTCGATGCGCGGGCCCTTGGCGCGGAACGGACGAAGACAGACCGTGATGTCGAACAGCCGATCGGCATGCGCGCGCACCGGCGCCAGCGGCGGCGGAATGTCATCGGCAGCCAGACCCACCGTATTGGGCCTGCCGAAACCCCGGCGCGGTCCCATTGTGGTGCAACCCGCAAGCCCCAGCCCGCTCAGCGCCAACGAGCCCTGGATCAGGCGCCGCCGGTCGATGTCCCATGCCGTCATCGCTTCGTCCCCGAATTCCCTGGTGGGTACAAGGGTTACACAGGGTCGCCACCCGCGCAAGCAGCGCGCAATGACGCATCAGGCGACTTCCGCCATGCGGGCGATCACGCCCGCGACATAGAGGTCAAGCGGGCCGTCGCGATAGAGGAAGCCTCGCATACCGGCGCGCGCCGCCGCTTCGAGATCGCTTTCCTTGTCGCCGATCAGGAAAGAACGGGCGAGATCGACCAGCCAGCTTTTCGCCAGATCCAGAATCATGCCTGCGCCAGGCTTGCGGCAGGCGCACGCCTGACGATAGCGCGGCTGTTTCGCCTCCGGATGATGCGGACAGAAACGCACATCATCGAGCTCGGCGCCATTCGCCGCCAATAGCGCGCGCATGTGATCGTGCAGCGCATTCACCGCGGTCTCGTCGAAATACCCATGCGCCACACCGGCCTGGTTGGTAACGACGAACACCAGATAGCCGGCCTCGCGGCAAAGCCGGATGGCGCGGGCCGCGCCCTCCACCAGCTCGAACCGGTCGGTGCTTGCCACATAGCCATGATCCAGATTGATCACACCGTCGCGGTCGAAGAAGGCGGCCCGCTTCAATGCCGTCATTTGCGGGCGCGGTGGATCAGCGAGCTGGTGCTTTGCTCCGGCATCAATTCGGCTCGTATCACCTGGCCGCCATAAGAAGCGACAAAATCCGCGCCGACGATTTCCTCGCGCCTGTAGTCGGCGCCTTTGATCAACACGTCCGGCCGCAAGGCCTGGATCAATTTTTCCGGCGTGTCTTCGTTGAAGATTACCACCAGATCCACCATGGCCAGCGACGCCAGCACAATCGCCCGCGCCATCTCGTCCTGAAGGGGGCGATCAGCGCCTTTCAGGCGCTTCACCGATGCATCCGAATTCAGCCCTACCACCAGCCGGTCGCATGTCGCGCGCGCCTGCCTGAGCAGTGAAATATGGCCGGGATGCAGAAGATCGAAACAGCCATTGGTGAAGCCGATGCGGCGACTCTTGGCGCGCCAGAGCTTCAGCCATTCCTGGGCGCGGTCGAGAGAGACAATCTTCTTCTCCGCGCTTTCAAACTGCTGGGTATGAAGTTCGCTTGCCAATTCATCCGCGGTCACGGCGGCGGTCCCCACCATGGTGACCGCAATGCCGGCGGCGATATTGGCCAGCGCTGCCGCGTCCGCCAGATCGGCCCCCGCCGCCAGCGCCAGAGCCAGCGCCGCAACCACAGTGTCGCCGGCACCTGAGACATCGAACACTTCGCGCGGGCGCGCCGCGATGTGCGCGATTTCGGCGCCACGCGTCATCAGCGAGAGGCCCGCGGCCCCGCGGGTGATCATCACGGCGGAGAGACGAGGAAGATCGGCGAGCAGGCTTTGCGCGCCCGCCGCAACACCCCGATCGCTTTCCGCTTCGCCGCCGGTAGCGTTCGCCACCTCATGCTTGTTGGGCGTTATCACGGTCGCGCCGTCATAATGAGCAAGCCGGGCGCCTTTGGGATCGACGATCACAGGCCTCTCTTCAGCCCGGCCCAGCGCGATCAAGCCTTTCACCAGGGCGGGCGGCAGGAAGCCCTTGGCGTAATCGGAAATCACCATGACGTGATGATCGCGAATCGCTTCCCGCACCGCGGCAAGGATTCCGCCGCTGTCCGTTTCAGGCCAGGCGGCTTCGTGATCGGCGCGCATCACTTGCTGCCTCTCGGCGATATAGCGGATTTTTTCGGTGGTTCGCCCGGTGTCGGACGTGACCAACGCGTTATGAATGCGTGGGTCCTCCGAGAGAAGCTCGTCGAGAAGTGCGCCGGCTTCATCCCGGCCCTTGCCGCCGATCAACGTTGCCTGGCCGCCCAGCGAGGCGATATTGCGCGCCACATTGCCGGCGCCGCCCAGGCTGGCCGCCTCGCGCTCCACCGCCAGAACAGGCACTGGTGCTTCCGGCGAGATGCGGGAAACGCGGGCATAGACAAAGCGGTCGAGCATCACGTCGCCCACCACCAGGACGCGCGCGTCCTTGAAGCGGGCGAGAAGACCGGAGGAGATCGTCATTTGCCTGTCGATGCCTTGAAAATCGGTACCTGAATGCGCTCAAATATTTTCCAAACCTAGGCTATCGGGCCAGTCCTTGCCAACAAAGCCATTCCTGATATCGGCCGCGATATGGTTGGCCGCGAGCACGCCCACCGCGCACGCGGCGACGATCACGCTGGCCGCCTATCTTTCCGGCGCCGCAGCGATCCCGCCCAGCCAGAGTGCCGCGTTCGGCGAAGCCGACTTTACCTATGACAGCGAGACGAAAGAGCTCGACTATCTCGTGACGTATGAAGGCATGCCCGCGGCCCAAGTCGAAATTCGCGGGCCGGCCGATGCGACCGAGAACGCGCCCGTCTTGATTCCATTTCCGTCGCCGCAATCGCCCCTGAGCGGCATTCTTGTCCTGAGTTCTGGACAGGCCGATCTTTTGCTCGCAGGCAGGCTTTATGTGGAGGTGCATGCTCGCAGCCACGCGGACGGCGCCATCCGGGGCCAGATCGAGAAACGGCAATAGAATCGGGCGAAAAGCCAAGCGCGGTCGCACCTAAGGCGCCAGCGCCGCCGTAGAAGTTGTGGAACTCAATTTCACCATCCCGGCAAAGATCACTCTTGCCGGGCTTCGAGGCGTATCCAGGACCTCTTAGTAGTCCGCCCTTTGCTGCGGCACCGGATTCCACATGCCCGAGCCGTAGACGACGTATCCACCAAGGGCGGCAATCGCCAAGGCCACCAACAGAACGGCCAGCAATTTTACGCCAATGCTTTGATCGCTTTTGTCACTGATATGCGCGTGATGCTCCAAGGTAAGCCTCCCGCATTGCGCAGACCCGTCAAGCATACGCCTCCACCAGCCCAGTGTCATGGCCAAAAAGGCCAGAACTCTTTCAAGCCCGTTCGGGATATCGGGAAAAAGGCTCGCCAAACTGGCTCGGAACCTTGTTTCCGCGCGCGGCATGCAAGGCGAGATTGGCCAAACGGTGGGGCGGATTAACGGCCTATCACCCCTATGCCAGATGCGTTATGAAGCGCCATGAAAGAACGAGAGCCCGGCTTTTTCTACGGCATGAACCCGTTTGATTTCGTGAAGATCGGGTTGGCCTTCATGCTCTCCCTGGCCGGCTTTTATCTCATCTGGCGCAGTTTGTTTGGCCCGTCATTGTTCGAGCCATCGGCGGTGCAGGCTGAACTCAGGAGCCTCGCACCCAAGCAGACGCAACAACAGCGGCCATCCGCGCCCCGCATGGAGCAAGAGAATCGCGATAACCCAGGCGAAGTCTCGGTTGGCATCATGCCGGTGAGTCCGCCCCCCAAAAAATAGCGCGCCGATCATGTGAGGTGGCGGGCACGACAGGGCCCCGCGCGGCGCAAGCCGCGCAATCAAATAAGATCGATCCCTGTCGCGAAGGCGGGAATCATGCGGATCATTGGGATGGTGGGCGCGGCGGGCCCCGCGCGGCGCAGCCGCGCAAATCAAACAAGACCGATCCCTGTCGTGACGGCGAGAGCCTGAAGAATCATTTGGGGATGGCGGGCGCGACAGGGCCCCGCGCGGCGCAGCCGCGCAAATCAAACAAGATCGATCCCTGTCGCGAAGGCGAGAGCTTTAAGGATCATTTGGAATGGTGGGCGCGACAGGGATCGAACCTGTGACCCCTACCATGTCAAGGTAGTGCTCTCCCGCTGAGCTACGCGCCCTTACTCCCATTCTCCTGACGGGCGGCCTCTATAGCCGTCCAGACTGGCAAAGAAAAGCATCGCTCTTAGGCCGCGATCATCCGCTCCACTTCCGCCACGATTTCCCGCAAATGGAAAGGTTTGGACAGGACTTTGGCCTGTTTGGGCGCATTGGAGGCCGGATGCAGCGCCACCGCCGCAAAGCCGGTGATGAACATGATTTTGAGCCCGTCATTGAGTTCCGCCGCCCGCTTGGCCAGCTCAATCCCGTCCATGCCCGGCATCACGATATCGGTGAGCAGAAGGTCGAAGCTGACGCCCTTGAGGCATTCATAGGCGTCGCCGCCATCGCCAAAATCGGTCACGGCGTGGCCCGCCTTGACCAGCGCCGCGGCCAGGAATTTGCGCAAGGATTCGTCGTCTTCCGCTAAAAGGATATGCGCCATTGCCTGCCCGGCCCTCGCCT
>Ga0206967_1159_pt1 | contig 13820 bp, 10 predicted proteins | sample Alteio_BWOrgHeat_24_FD_153259 | JGI IMG/M metagenome (GOLD analysis project Ga0206967, IMG submission 153259) | Enriched cells from forest soil in Barre Woods Harvard Forest LTER site, Petersham, Massachusetts, United States -... | ecosystem: Environmental > Terrestrial > Soil > Temperate forest >...
AAGTTTCGCGATCTGGGCTTGCCGCCGGCGCAATACGCCGTCTTTGAGTTTTGGTCAAAGAAGTATTTAGGCGACTTTAATGATGCATTTACGGCGAGGTCCCTTGATCCGAAGGATCTTTCGACTTATGCCATTCGGAGGGTGCTCGACCGCCCTCAAGTGGTCTCGACCAGCCGGCATGTCAGCCAGGGCGGCGTCGACTTGGTTAACGTCGTGTGGAAGGGAAACGTGCTATCGGGCTCAAGCAATGTCGTGAGGCACGATCCGTACAGCATTTATGTTCGACTGCCGGATGGATACCAGGTTAAGTCTGCGACAATCGGCGGCACACCGGCAGAGATTCGCGTCGACGAGCGATTGGCGGAGATCAAGGTCGTGCCGGAGAAGACGGGGCCGGTGGGCTGGAAGATCGCATTTTGATCCGATCCGTCACCTCAGTGAATTTAAACGGGCTCGACCAACCCGAGTAGAAGCTTCTATCTGGGAGGACGGGAAAGCGGTCGCCAAACAAGCCGTTAAAAATGATTCGGAACGAGTTAACGGGTGAGATTTTGTCATAGAGCTTTTCTCGAACCTGGTTGGGGACTAGGTATGCATTCAAGTTCGGAAAACACTCGTTGACATCTGTCCTGTCAACCCTTTCCTGGTCCAATTTCAGCTTCGAACCGTGATCACCTTGAAGAATGATAATCGGAGGCTTGGAGCTGTTGCTCAGAATCTGGTCGACGGCCGACAAGATAAGCTTGCTCATGTAGGTCGCTTGGCCGGCGTACCCTTTGGCGTATTGAGCTGGCGTGCCCCCGTTTTCGTAATAGTGACTCCCATCGACGATCGTAAAACCCATGTGCTTTGGCTGCACATCTTCGCCGTTGGATCCAAAAACAAAGGGTGGGTGGGGCGCCAGAATGTGCACGAAAATAAATCGAGGTTCCATGGTTCTCGCTGACATCTTCACCATGTTTTGAACGGCTCCCCGAAGCATGATTCGCCGCGCGGTGAACTGAGACATGCCTCCCAATTGAATTGTCGACGGGAAGGGTGTGTCGTCGAGCAGGGCGCCGGCAAATAGCGAGATGCCTTGCGTATTTTGCATCCATAGATCGGCTGAGGCGGGATGCACGGCGGGAAAGCCGGTGGTCAAAGCCTCGTAACGGTAACCCAGCTTCCTCAAATACTGTGAGACCCCGTTTTTGTCGATCAGTTTGTCGAGTATCGTTCGATCTTCCCAAGAAGCGTTCAACTTAGGCAAAACCTGAGGCAGATAGTCGAGATTCAACGAGGATGCAAGCGAGAGTTCCGTCTCGCAGTAGTTGGATCTACCGTCCTTGGCGACAAAAAAACCCCGATCTTCAAGTGCTTTTATGAACCAGTCGTTTGAGAAGCCAATGACGCGGCTGAGAGCATCTGATCGGCCGTATCCATCGAGGATCACGTAGTAAATATCCGGTCGGTTCGACGTGTCGAGTTTTGCGACACCTGAGCTGACCCCTCGGACATCCGTTCCCCTCCAGGCGGAGAACCACGAAAAGCCAATCGAAAAAACAGGAAGCGCCACGAGAATGGCGCCGCCTACGTTCATCGCCTGCACAAGCTGCTCCGTCCGTTTCCATTTCCAACTGGCAACGACGACCAGGGCAAGGCAACCTATCGCCCAAAAGGGAAGGATGTCGCTTCTAACATAGGTGACCTGATTGATCCAACCCAGTTTGACCAGAAGATCCCAAAGGTGGCCGTATGAGAAGATCGCGACAACGCCGATTGAAACTCCGGCTGCCGATCTTGCCGCGCTCCGAAGAACCAAACCGAGCAGCAGCCAAACGATGAGGGTCCCACCGAGGACCAGGGCCGCCGGAAGCAAGACGTCCGTTGCAGGAATGAGAGCCGTGTTCAGAGAGTAAAGCGCCAACACCGGATACAGTGCAAAGAGCACCGGGTGATAAGGGCGGCGCTGGGTCAATGGTCGAACCGTCTCCTCAACAAATACAGGGTTCTCACTGTGTCGCCAACGGCTTCTTTGCGGACGAAGTCAAACTTCTCGCCAAATGCCGCTTCAAAGGAAGCTTGTGTGTACTCGGAGTAAATATCCTCTCTTGTCGACAAGAGCCTTTGTACTTGCGAGTCTTGCTTCGGCACAAACTCAAGAATCAGCCATCGCCCGATCTTGAACATGAACGAGGCGATCTCGGGCAAGGGAACATTATTACCGATAGCGAGATGGTGAATAAGGGCAAGCGCCATGACCGCATCCGCCGGCCCCCTTTCGATCAGCGAATCTCGCTCCTTTAAAGACCAACCAATGGCTGGGCTCGGGTTCGTCAGGTCCTGCATAAGCGGCAGCATCAGCCGGTCATCGCGCCGCGATCGATAGTTCTTTTCAACCGCCGCCGGGTCGATATCCCATGCCACGGTATGGATCCCTTGAGATGTAGCGAGCGCGCTGAATTCTCCGTTGTTTGCGCCTATATCCCAAACAGTCGCCGGTTTGGGATCAATTGCCGCCAGATAGCTGGAAACCAGCCGGTGTTTGTCCGACATGGCAGCCGAAGAGTAGTTGGTGTCCGAGTAGTAGTCTGCCCATTCCGTGCCTTCCGGCTTCCATTGGAGGCTTTCGACAAGCGACTGGAGGCTTTCGACCAAACCCAAAAGCGCATTCTTCCCAAAGGCGCCGCGCGGCTGGTTTTGGGGTGCTTTGGAAGACTGGCTTCGTTGCATTTTCGCGTGCAAGTGCAGATGTACGGCAATTCGAGGATTGAATCGAGTCGCGGGTTTGCTGATCTTGCTGGCCAGGTCGAGCGGGATGCCGTCGATGAAACTCCCGGCAAGCTTTGAGAGGCGGACATCGACGCGGCTCATGAGCACAAGCGGCGCCACAAAGTGCTGGCAAAACTGCTTATAGGGCTTCCAAGGCTTTCCGGGCTCGTACGGCTCAAAGGACAGACTGTCGATCAGCACGGGACGGCCGTGGTTGAACTGGATGTTGTAGGCGCTGGCGTCCTTGAGCGTCATCTCGTGTTCGATCGCCCGGCGCTGGATCTGAAGCGTCGTTATGGCGGCATCCTTCAGTTGGCTAAAGCACCACTCGTATGGGTACGAGATTGTTGGGATGAATTCAGGCTTGAGCACGGCGATAGCCTGGGCGCTTAGGGCGTGATCGAGCGCCACTTGCGTATGCGGAATCAGCAGACCTCCTGCCGTGAGGTCTTGATAAAGGCCAGAGTCAGCCAATCGGGCCAAGGACTCGCGGTAGGACGCGTTCACCTGCCGAAGCAGCATGCCCTCTTTATGGTAAACGAACCCGCTCGGATCCCGGAATGAGGCGCCTATCTGGGCGTCAGCCGGCATGTTCTGAGGAGTCGTTTCCCTTCCGAATGCCTACTCGCTTTACTACTGCAGCCTTAAGATTGCGGAATGCCGACATTACGAAATAGAGTCCACCCAGAAATCCGGCAAATATAATCTGCAACAAATAGCTTCCAGAACCGGCGTCGATGTAAGCATTTGCCGACCGAGAGATTAACAAGAAGCATCCACAGGCGAGGATAAGATTTAAGGCCCTACTAAAAAGTTTCATGTTTATAAATATCGACGCTGAATCCAATTCAGTGTTTAACGTGCGAGCGCCATTTGCGGTTAGAATCCTCTTATGTCCCATAAACATTTTGCGCCTTGCAGCAATCTTTTGGGCATGTGGGCATTTAGCCCTAAGTGAGGCCGAGGGCCAGCCGCTCCATACCGTACTCGTAGGATGCCTTGGTCAGGGCGCTCAACGAGATTCTTTGTGCCCCTTCCCGTGGGAACTTTGCATTTACTTTGGCCCCCGCACTGCCCCAGCAGTAGCCTGAAAACCCGCCGAACGATGGAATAACCGCAAAGTAACTGCCTGTGTTTTCGAACACTTCTCCAAACATCGCAGAGATATGCTCAAGGGAATAAGGGCAAAACAGAATATTGTCGGCCTGTGTCACAACAACCCCTCTAGGGCTCAACGCCCGCAAGCAATCCGTATAGAACTCAGAAGTGAACAACTGCTCGCTTAAGCCACCGTCATCCTCCTCATATACGTCGGTGCTGTCGGCAACGATCAGATCGTACTTACGGTCGACGTTCTTTAGAAAAGCAAATGCGTCTGTGATGTGCAAATGAACCCGTGGGTCGTCGAATGCCCCATCGCTCACGAATGGCAGATGACGCTTTGATTCTTCTACCACGGCTTCATCGATCTCGGCCATATCGATATGGCGAATACTCTTGTGCTTGCAGATTTCTCGAAGGACGCCTCCGTCCCCTCCTCCGACAACTAAAGCCGATTGGGGATCTGGAATTGAAAGCAGCGGAACTTGCACCAAGAATTCGTGGTAGGCGCGTTCGTCCAACTCCGTAAGTTGAATGTGACCGTCGAGAGTCAATACTCGACCAAACGCTTCCGTATCGACTATATCGATGGTCTGAAACTGAGATTTGCGATGACACAGATGCGACTTTATCTGTGCGGAAAGGGTGAGTTTGTCGCTTCGAATCGGGACTGTGAGGGTCTGGGTGTTCAATCTAATTCCTGACGGCGCAGCGCCAAGCAACTCGCCGTCTTCCGGCTATTATGAATCCGAACCGACCAACGCGGTTCTGAATTCCTATGGCGACAATTAGAGAAGTGGCAAGAGCGTGCGGCGTGTCTACGGCGACGGTTTCGCACGTATTAAACGGGCGATTCGAGCGGGTTGGAGACGAAACCCGGGTGCGGGTGCTAACGACGATGCGCGAGTTGGGATATCGGCCGCCGCCAATGGAGGATCGACAAAAGGCCATCCACACGCGCAATCTCGGATATATGGTGGAGGACCTGAGCTATTCGCCGATCTTCACCAATTCGTATTTCGCATACGTTTTGGATGGCATTCTCGAAGCCGCTGCGCTACAAGGTTGGAGCACCACCATCTTCGTTCAGCGAATGTGGCACGCAAACATAGGCCAAGCCATTCGTCGCAATTACGACGGACGCTGTGACGGCCTCCTTCTTATGGCGCCGGCCTATCAAAGCGAAACCATCAACATGCTCTATGAGCGTGGAGTCCCAATGGTAATGATCGGCGCGACAAGTTGGATAAAAGGGATCTCTAGCGTCGATATCGATAATCGCGCGACAGCAGCGGCTGCCACGGTCTACTTGATCGAGCGAGGTCACCGCAGGATCGGATACATCGCGGGATGGCACAGTAGCATCAGTTCCAACGAGCGCGAAGATGGGTACAGACAAGCTTTGTTGGATGCGGGGTTGGAAGTGCGCGCCGACTGGGTTTTCAAACGGTGGGAGATGGGGAAGAATTGGCCGCAGGTTTTCGTGGAGGCCTTTTTGGCGATGCCCCAATCCGAAAGGCCCACAGCATTTGTCGGTTGGAACGACCTATTGTCGTCGGAGGTTGTTACGGCTTTGGTGAGTTGTGGGATCTCTGTTCCCAAGGATGTCTCGATCGTATCGATCGATGACGGTCCCGAAGCATCGAAGTCGACTCCCGCCCTTACAACTTTCCGGCAGCCGCTTCAGCTAATCGGCAAGCGGTCCGTCGAACTCCTGATCGATCACATCGGGGACGGCGGACGCTTTGCTGAGACCGTTCGCTTCTCAACCCATCTCGTCGAGAGGCAAAGCGTAGCGACGATTAAGTCTGTCAGTTAAGCGGCCACTTGCCTATTGCGTGGTCTAAAGTGGAAAGTGCGGTTGCCAGTGCGGCTACCGCATTCACCTGGTCTGTTTGAGCCTGGACGAGCGCCGCCTGAGCTGTAATAACGGTTTGAAACGTGGTTACGCCTGCCCGATAGCTTCCAGTGGCAATCCTGACCCCTTCTTGCGCGTCCACAACTTCCGCGTTCGCAATCGGTATCTGCTGGCGGGCAGCTTGAACTCCGACAACGGCATTGCTGACGTCTTGGATGACGGAGAGCGAGGTCTGTTTCAGGGTCGCCGCCGCTGCGGTCTGTTCCGCCTTTGCCTGCTTGACCTTGCCAAGTTGCAGCCCGCCGTCAAGCAGCGTCCAGGTCAGAGTCAGCGAGACAAACCCGTTTTGCGTCTCGAAAGGATTGTTGGCGCCAAACGTCTCAAAGCCGGCCTGAAAGTTAATAGAAGGCACATCGGTTTTGCGAGCAACTGAAACTCCGTACCCGGCGGCGCGAAGCGACTCGATGGCGGACAGGATGGAGGGGCGCTGCTTGAGGGCGCTGTCCACTAGGTTATTGTAGTCAGGCGGCAGCGTGACGTCGGTTTCCGACGACGGAGCGATTACCAGCGGAGTGCGAGGGTCGATACCCATGTCGGTATTAAGCTTTACCAGCGCAGTCTTTTCTGCCTGCTGGGCTTGTAGCAAGGTGATGACGCCCTGAGCGAGGAGGGTTTTGGCACTGACCAAGTCTTGAGGCTCACCCGTTCCGGCGTTTACCTGTGCTTGCGTCAGATCTACCTGTGCTTGGCGGCTCTCGACGTTCGCTTGTTGAACCTTCGATTGTTGCTGAGCTTGCACGTATCCGTAGAAATCTTGTTTGGCTTGCAGCGCCACGTCCTGCAGAGTCTGATCATAAGTCCGATAAAGCGCGCGCTCCGAGGCTTGAGATTGACGCACCATGTCTCGCGTTTTGTTGAAGTCGAACACCAATTGATTCAGCTCAATGTCGCTACTCATCTGAGATTGAACTCCCGTAACAAGCCCACTCGATCCGGTCTGAAAGGACTGAGCATGGGTTCCTCCGCCTGTGACGGTCACGGTCGGATAGAGCTGAGACTGGGTCTGGATGGTCACGCCATGCGCGGCGTCCGCATTGGCTTTTACGATGGTGACCTGCGGCTGATGAGCCAAGGCAATCCTCACTGCTTCGGCCGCCGTTAGGGGTGCATTCGCCACGATCTCGCCCTTCGCCGGCATGCCGGGCAAAACCAACGGGGTGAGTTTCGGGGTATCTACGGTCTTCGGTTGAATCGGCGGAGTCTGCTGGCCAAGAGCCATTGCTCCAAACCCGCAAATTGTGACAATCGACAACAAACGTTTGATCATTTTTCTTCCATGACGTATGCAGGAGGCGGCGGCAGTTTCTGCTCCACTTCCGCTTCCATAAAGATGCTGTTATCGATAACCTCGTTGGCCATCTCACCGGCTTCCAGCAGTTCTTCCAGCATGACTGTAAATTCGACTTGCCGACTTGTTGACATTCTCGACAGGACGGACTCTAAACGGTGCACTCTTTGCTCTCGGCGAACGGACATCAATTCCCGCCCGACGGTCGTCAAGGTCAAATGCTTAACTCTTCGGTCGCTCGGGTCCTCCGTTCGATCGACGTAACCGATCGATTCCAGCCGATTTGCCATTTGGGTCACGGCACTCACGGATAGGCCCAGCTCCTCGCCAAGATTGGAGGGGGTCCAAGCCTTGTTGGCCAGAAGGCGCATCATCCGCATCTGTCCAACCGGGAGTTCCACCAGCGGATCGTGTGGATCCGGCCTAAACATCGTCCTCAATACGCGCGGAAGCAGGGCCTCCGCGCGTATTGCACGGTCGCGAGTCGTGTCATCCAAGAGGCTCTTTCTCCGGAGCAGGAAGCGGCTGGTGAGGATCGGGTTTCTTTTCCAGGGCTGCCACGCTCGGACCGATCGCCTCGGCAGGCGCCAGATCTCGCGGATCTCGTCGGAACTTGCGTCCAAGATCGTCGAACAACGTATAAACGATCGGAACGATAAACAACGTCAACAAGGTCGACGTTGTCAAACCACCACACACCGCGGTCGCCAGCGGGGCCTGGGTCTCTGAGCCCTTTCCAATACCCAACGCCAACGGCAACATGCCGAGGATTGCAGCGCTCGACGTCATCAGAATCGGGCGCAATCGTGTTGGAGCGGCCGTCAAAATGGCCTCATCGCGATTTAGCCCACGACTCCTCAATTGGTTTGTGTAGTCGACCAGCAAGATTCCATTCTTCACGACGATGCCCACAAGCATTAGAAGCCCGATGTAAGCCGTCAATCCGAAGGCACGGTTCGAAAGGAACAGCCCGAGGACAACGCCGGAGGCGCAGAGCGGTACTGAGCACAAGACAACCAGTGGGAATACGAACGATTCGAACTGCGATGCAAGCAGCATGTAGATGAGTGCGATCGCCAGAAGCACTGAGAGACCTAACCCGGAAAACTCATCCGCTTTGCGGCGCTGGTTGACGCCGAACTGCCAGTACATGCCTTGGCCTTCGGGGAAGGATGCCGCAAGCGAATCCATCACCTTGGTGACGTCGGCCTGCACTGCGCTTTCGGATCTGCCCTGCACGCGCCCGGTGATCGCGATGTACCGCTGGCGGTCCAATCGGTCGATCTCGTTTGGACCCAGCTTGATGTCTGGGGTCGCGACCTGACCCAAAAGGACCTGCTTCATGGCTGGGTTGCCCGAACCGCCGCCCCCCGAGTTGTTTGTCGAGGACGAAACCGTACCGACGACGGTAGGCACTACGCTAACCGGACCTGACGCGCCGCCTGCGGTAGGACCGGAGGAACTGTTGTCCGAAATTTGGGGAGACATGGACGGCGTGATCGGCATGCGCATAAGCTGGTTGACCGATTTGCGTTCGGTCGTCGGCATCTGCACGTAAATTGGATATTGATATCCGTTCTCTTGATAGTAGGTGCAGATCGTTCCGCTCGTGGCCGTGCTTAACGCGTTGGCAATATCGGTGAACGTAACGCCGAGGGCCATCGCCTTATCCCGGTCCACATCCCATCGAAGTTCAGGTGTGGACTCCTGAGCGGTCTGGTCGACCGCTTCCAATCCCGCTACGCCACGGAGTTCTTGAATCGCTTTCCTAGCCTGATCCTGGACCTCGTCGATATTCTGTCCAAAGATGTCCACCTCTTCGTTTGTCGCACCGCCGGTCAGAATCTGGGTGACGAGGTCGTACGGCGTCACGATAATGCGGGCGCCTGGAATCAGCGGAGCAATCTCCTTCTGGTACTTGACGATCAGATCCTGAGTGCTGTGCTTGCGAGAATCCTTAAGCTGAACCGTACAGGAGCCTTGGTAGCCGATTTGGGCTGTAGACGTGCCGCGCAAGCTTAACTGAGTTCCTGCTGCCGCAAAGACGACTGCCACATCGGGCTGTTTGTTGAGATAATTCTCGATCTTCTGCATTCCCGCGTTGGTTACCGTGAGAGCGGTTCCGACCGGATACTTAAGGCCAACCGTAAAGTTGCCGCTATCCGTTTGCGGAAGCATCTCGGTTCCAACCATCGGAACAAGCAGAAGGCTTCCAAATGTGATGCCAAGCGCCAGCACAAGAACCAAGAGCCTGCGGCGCATGGCCCACTGCAATCCGCGGTGGTAAGAAGCGTCCAAGTCGTTGAACTTGTTGCCGCTCCAGTCAAAGAAGCGGGTCAACGGGCCCGGCTTCTTCCCGCGCAGGTCGCGCAATTCGGGGTGGGCTTCTTCGAGCACTTCTTCTTCTCGGATGAGTCGCGAGGCGAGCATCGGAACGACCGTCGTTGCGTCTAGCAGCGAAATGGCGATCGAGAAGATGACGACCAATGCGAATTGGCTATACATCTGGCCCGACTGTCCCTTGACGAGCAGCAGCGGGAAGAACACAACCATAACGGTGATGGTCGAAGCGACAACGGCGGACATGATTTCGGTCGCGCCGGTTACCGCCGCCTCTGCGGCCCGACGCTTATCTCGCTCAATGTGCCGGAAGATATTTTCGAGCACAACGACCGCGTCGTCGACGATCAGACCCGTGGACAGCGCCAGTCCGCTGAGCGAAATTGTGTTGAGCGTAAAGCCCATGAAGTAGAGAAGCGAGAACGTCGATATGATCGAAATCGGGATCGACAGGGCCACCACCATCGTTGCCCGGAAGTTCCGAAGGAACGTCATCAAAATCAGAACTGCCAGAAGTCCGCCGATGATGGCGGTGTTCTTGAGGTCGTCGATCGAAGCGGAAATGAAACCTGCTTGCTCGTAAGCCTTATCGAATTTCAGGTAAGGATACAGCTTCTTGACGAGTACGAGCTTATCGTCTACAGCCTTCGCCGTTTGAATCGTGTTGGCGCCGCTCTGCTGGATGATCAGCATGCCGCAAGCAGGCTTGCCGTTTAGTCGCGTGTAGATTCGTTGTTCTTGGTAGGAGTCGGTTACCTTGGCGACCTGCGAAAGGCGGATGAGCTGGCCGTTGTAGAACCCGATCGGAATGTTCGCGCCTTGTAGCGGGGATGTGAAGTACCCAAGCGCTCGGACCGTATACTCGGTTTTGCCCATCTTGGCAACGCCGGCGGGAAGGTCGATGTTTTCCTGGACGATTCGACTTTCGACTTGAGACAACGAGATGCCGTATGCCTGAAGCTTTGCCGGATCGACATCCACGATAATGCACCGAGGAAGTCCGCCACTCGCGACGCACGAGGCGACGCCGTTAGCCGACTCGAACATCGGTGTGACTTGGTTGTCGAGGATATCTCGCATCTTTACCAAGCTGTCGATGCCGGTCACGCCGTAGATGACGATCGGCAACTGCGATGGGTCGTATTTCGATACGATGGGAGTCTGAAGGTTCGGGTCGAGTGGGAAGCCCGCACGGGCTCTCTCAACCAACTGCAACACGTCGACGGCGGCTTGGCCGATGTTCGTACCCCACTGGAACTGGATGGTTACCCGCGAGTTTCCTAGTGTGCTGCTTGACGAAACAGAGTAGATGTTTGGCGCCGAGGAGACAGCCTCCTCGATGGGACGCGTAACAATGCTCTCCATATCCGCCGGCGCGACGTTCGTGTATGCCGTATTGACGCCGACGGTCGGAATCGAAATCGCTGGAAGCAGATCGACGGGAAGCTTTGTCAAGCAGATGGCGCCTAGCACAACCAGCGCAGCAATGCGCATGGTGACGGCAACGGGCCTCTCAACCGAGAATTTTGCTAGGCTCATGCTTTAGTTTCCTGCTCCGGGCGATGACGAGGCTGAACTCGAACCCTGTCCGGTTCCTGGGACAGGGCCCCCGGCTCCTGATGTTTGATCTGAAGGCATATTGGGGTTGGTGCCTTCGGCTTTCGCTTTCTTCTTGACGCCTCCTTCAACAACCTTTTGTTTGTCCCGAACGGGAACGTAACTCAATACAACAACCCTATCCCCTGGCTCCAGTCCCTTAACGATCTGCACGTTGTTCGTGTCCTGCTCGCCGGTTGTGACCGTAACGATGTGGGCGACGTTGTCTTTGTCAACGGACGTAGCGGTTGATACGCCGGTGGTATTCGACGTCTTGATCGCTTCACGGGCGACGGCGACGGGGAATGTCTTCCTGCTAATTAGGAAGTGCACTCTGGCGTACATTCCGGGGCGGAACTTGCCTTCCTTGTTGTCGATTTTTACTTGAGCGTTGAACTGCCTGCTTTGCGGGTCGGCAACATTGCTTAATTCGGTCACGGTCGCGTTCATCTTTAATCCGGGTAAGGAGTCGAACGTCATCGTTACGGATGTGCCCTTCTTAACGCTGTTGGCATATTCAAGCGGCACTGCCGAGGTGACATAGAGCCAGTCAAGATACTGAAGCTCCAAAATCGACGAGCCGGCATTTACGACCGTCCCCACATCGGCGTTCCTTTTGCTAACCGTGCCGTCGATTGTCGCGACGAGGTTGCAATCGGAGAGTCGGGCTTTTGCCTGGTTGACATTGCCGTGCGCCGCATCTACGGCTGCCTTATCCGCCTTTACCTGGGCGTCATACGCAGGCTTCAAATTGGTTGTGGCTATCGCATATTTGAGGGCCGCCTTCGCAAGCACGACCTTCGCCCAAGCTGCCCGAATATTCGTTTCGCCGGTCTTTTTAACGATCGCTTCGTTATCTTCGGCTTCTCGCAGTTGCTGCTCAACGGAAACCTCGTTCTGCTTCGCCGACTTCAGCAACCCTTCTGCCACGTCGACATTGGCTTTGGCGACTTTCTGAGCGGCGATCGAGTCGTCCACGTCTTGTGCAGCGATGAAACCCTGCTTGTAAAGTGTCGTCTGTCGATTCAACTTTGCTTGGGCGTCCTCCAAGCTTGCGTTTGCGCTGCCCAAGCTTGCGACGGCGTTGTTTGTCGCCGCTTTGGCCGCGTCTACTTTCGCTTGGCTATCGACGACCATGGAGTGAGCCTGTTGGACCTGGGCTTCGAAGTTTTCCTTCACCTGATCGTAGTCAGCCTTGTTGCTGTCGACGGTGGCTTGGCCCTGAGCGATTTGCGAGTTGACGTTCTCCTTGGTGGGGTGTGCCGTCAATTCGGCGCTGACCAATGTTGAATTCGCCTGCGCCTCCTGAGCTTGCGCCTGAAGGACCTGGCCGACAGTTTCGGTTGGATCCAGCTGTCCTAGGATCTGTCCCTTTTTTACTGCGTATCCCTGTCGAAGATAATCGGGAAGATAAACGATCTTTCCAGTCAACTTTGGAGACAATTCAACTGTATACGGCGATTCGACCGTTCCCACCGCTTCATAGGTCAAAGACACAGGCTTGGGGCCAACGGTTGCCAAAACGACGTTTACCGCACCGTTTTTCAAGCCCGTCGATCGCTTAGCCAGCGCCTTGTTTGTCTCCGTTTTCTGCATGTAGCGCCAACCGACAAGCACCAAAAGCACGATGAACGGCACTCCGATTAAAATCGCTTTCTTCATGGTTTTCTAGTGTGCAGCAAAAACTTTCGGGAAAAGCTTTATAAGCATTAAGCATTTATAGCTGGTCCCAAACGCGAAAATTCCACGGATTCCTCGCAAAGATTTGTGATATCGTTGAACCTTAAGAAGACTTAACCCAAAACTGCGACTGGAACGCTTTAGAAGGGAAATTTCACAATTCGACGATGAAGCAGGTGACGGAAATTCCACAAGACCCTACTCGCCCAATGCGACGTCAGGCCATCAAGGCTTCCGTCGTGCGTGTGGAGACGATTCTTCGTAGCGCCGGCAAATCTGATGTGACTCCAGCCGAGATCGCCGAAGAGGCTCACCTGAGAATCGAACGGGCAAAAACAGCACCAGCAACCGAATCTTCGAATTTGAAGCATAAACAATCAGATTCGGAATAAGATTTTCTGTTCCAACCGCCTACAATAGCTCCCATGCCTGAGGAGATTGAGGTTGAAACTTCCGAACTGCAAGAGGCCATCGAAGAGCTGCACAAAGAGCGTAGCGAACGTGAACAGGCTGAAAAGGTCACGGCGTGGACCAAGTACATTGGGCTAACTACCGCCATCCTCGCTGTTTTTGCGGCTGTTGGCGCACTCCGCTCGGGATCGCTCGTGAATGAGGCGATGATCGCCCAGCTCAAATCGTCGGATAAATGGAACGAATATCAGGCGGCGCGCTCGAAGACGCACCTCTATACGCTGCAGGCAAATGCAATTGTTGACCGCGCTTTTGCGTATCCATCAGATGCGGTAACCCTCAAGAAGGGCCGGTGGTCACCTAAAACGGCCGCTGATCGCGCGAAGGAGTATGAAGGCCAAGTAGGTAAAGAGGAAGACAAGGCGAAAGGCCTATCTGAAGTCGCGAAAAAATTCGAGGAGGAGGCGACTCACATGATGCATGGACATCACCAGTTCGCCCAATCAGTCGCGTATATTCAGGTTGCGATCGCCCTTGGCGCCATCTCCGCGCTTACGAAGATTAAGCCAGTTTGGATAATGAGTGTCGTCGTCGGAGCGATTGGTCTGTTTATGTGTATTTCCGGCCTGATCACGAGCGGCTTCTGAAATCAAATAAGAATGCACGACCATTCCCATTGCGATCATCATAAACCGGCCAGCTACAACACTGCGTTTGCCGTCGGTGTCGCTCTGA
>Ga0206967_1160_pt1 | contig 13762 bp, 11 predicted proteins | sample Alteio_BWOrgHeat_24_FD_153259 | JGI IMG/M metagenome (GOLD analysis project Ga0206967, IMG submission 153259) | Enriched cells from forest soil in Barre Woods Harvard Forest LTER site, Petersham, Massachusetts, United States -... | ecosystem: Environmental > Terrestrial > Soil > Temperate forest >...
AGAGATTGACCGATGATGAGGGCAGGATCGGTGTGGCACCGTCGAGCTGAGGGTCATACAGCCCCCCGCAAGGGCTACGGCTCCGCAACGCCCGAGCGGGGGGCTGTATGACCCTCAGCTCGACTGCGACCTTAGTTCATGGGCACGACGAGCAGTATGCGCCGGTGTTCGTTGGTGAGCGACGGAAGGAATTGGAGGAGATGTTCACGCGCTATCCCACCAAGATGGCGTGTTTGCTGCCGACTTTGTGGATCGTGCAGGAAGAGCGTGGCTGGGTGAGCGATGCGGGGATGGCCGAGGTGGCTGAGCTGCTGGAGCTGACACCGGCGTATGTGAAGGGGGTGGTGACGTTCTACACCATGTACCACCAGCATCCGGTTGGGAAATACTTCATTCAAGTCTGTACGACGTCACCTTGTGGCGTGTGTGGGGCTGAGGACGTTGTCAAAGCACTATTGGAGAAGACTGGGTGTGGCGAGTTGGGTGTAACGTCTAAGGACGGGAAGTACACGGTCATCGAGGTGGAATGTCTTGGCGCATGTGGCTTTGCGACGCCGCTGATGATCAACGACCTAGTGGTCGAGTCGGTCACGCCGGAGCGTGTGCCTGAAATTTTGGCGGGGTTGAGCTGATGGGATTTCCGCATCCGTCGCACGAGCGTGAGACGCCGGTGTTGTCTAAGCACTTCGGCAACCACGAGGCGATTGGGCTAGAAGGGTGGCGTAAGCAGGGCGGCTACCAGGCGTTGCAGAAGGCGTTGGCGATGCAGCCTGGTGAGATCGTGGACATTGTCAAGGCGTCTGGGTTGCGTGGGCGTGGCGGAGCAGGGTTCCCGACGGGGATGAAGTGGTCGTTCATGAAGCCTGGCGATGGGAAGCCGCATTATCTCTGCTGCAACGCCGATGAGTCGGAGCCTGGGACGTTCAAGGACCGCGAGATTATGCGATGGACGCCGCATGCGCTCGTCGAAGGGTGCGCGATCGGTGCGTACGCGATTGGCGCGGAGACGGCGTACATCTACATCCGTGGCGAGTTCACCGAGCCGCTGGAGCGGATGCGGACCGCGGTGAAAGAGGCGTACGCAGCTGGGATTCTCGGCCCGAACGCGATGGGAAGCGGGAAGCGGGTCGATGTGCACGTTCATAAAGGAGCGGGAGCGTATATCTGCGGTGAAGAGACCGCGCTCATGAACTCGCTCGAAGGGCGGCGCGGGAATCCGCGTATTAAGCCGCCGTTCCCGGCTGTGGCTGGATTGTTTGGGCAGCCGACGACGATCAATAATGTCGAGACGTTGGTGGCGGTGCCGCACATCCTCATGCACGGGGCAGACTGGTATAAAGCGATGTCGCTCTCCAGTCCGAAGAGCACGGGGTCGAAGCTCTTCTCGGTCTGCGGGAATATCGCGCGGCCAGGGAATTACGAAGTGGTGATGGGGTTCCCGTTCAAAGATTTCCTCTATGACTTGTGCGGAGGACCGCCAAAAGGGAGGACGTTCAAGGCGGTGATCCCCGGTGGAGCATCGGTACCGATCCAGACGATGGAAGAGGCCGAAGCGACCAAAATGGACTACGAAGGGTTTGTGGAGCAGGGAACAATGCTCGGCTCTGGCGGCGTGATCGTGATCGACGACCAGCAGTGTATGGTGAAGCAGATCGCGCGGCTCGCGCGGTTCTTCGCGCACGAGAGCTGTGCCCAGTGTACGCAGTGCCGCGAAGGAACGGCGTGGACGACAAAGATCATGGAGCGCATTCGCGATGGCGAAGGAACCGCGCAGGATCTGGATACGCTCCTCTCGATCGCTGACAACATGACCGGCAAGACCATCTGTGTGCTAAGCGATTCGTGCGCGGTGCCGGTGGTATCGGGCATCAAGAAGTTCCGTGGCGAGTTCGAAGCGCTCATCAAGAAGACGACGTATCACCCTGTGATGGCGGCGGTCGCATAATGGCAACCACAGTGGAACCAGCAAAGGCTGTCACGCAGCCCAAGATGATTAACCTCACGATCGAAGGACGTCCGGTGTCGGTCCCGGAAGGGATGTCGATCTTGGAAGCGGCCAAGCACGCTGGGGTACTCATTCCGCATTACTGCTATCATCCGGGGCTGCCGGTGGCTGGTGTGTGCCGGATGTGTCTGGTCGAGGTAGAGAAGGCACCGAAGTTGGCGCCGTCCTGCGCGACCACGGTGGCCGAGGGACAGGTGGTCCACGTGCACTCGGCGCAGTCGCGCGAGGCACGGAAGGGCGTGTTGGAGATGCTGCTCATCAATCACCCCTTGGACTGTCCGATCTGTGACCAGTCCGGTGAGTGTGAGTTGCAGGACTACACCTTCCAGGAAGGGCGGCAGGATTCACGGTATCAAGAGCCCAAGCGGTTCAATCCCGTGGAAGACTTCGGCGGCGACGTGTTGTATGTCCCGAATCGCTGCATTCTCTGTACACGGTGTGTCCGGTTCATGGACGATGTCGCGCACGATACCGTCTTGAACGTGAGTGAGCGTGGCGACCGGGCGGTGATTGGAAAGTTCGAAGGGAAAGATCTGACGCACCCCTGGGCGGGGAATGTGGTCGATCTCTGCCCGGTGGGCGCACTGCTCTCCAAGGACTTCCTCAATAAGGCGCGCTCGTGGGACGTGACGCGTACGGCGTCGGTCTGTCCGGGGTGCTCGCAAGGGTGCAGTATGACGGTGGAGACGCGCGACAACATGGTCGTGCGCCTCCGTCCTCGTCCGAATGATTCGGTCAATGAGTACTTCATGTGCGACTACGGCCGACTCAACTATCGTTGGATGAACCGGCAGGATCGGATAGAAGCTCCAATGATCCGGCGCGACAATGCGTTGGCCGCTACTGATTGGGAGACCGCTATTCCAGCGGCTGCTCAGGCGTTGAAAGGGAAGCGGGTGTATGTGGCGGCGTCGCCGAACCTCTCCAATGAAGCGCTGTTCTTGTTATCGCGGCTCGTCAAGCTGAATGGCGGCGCGGGTGGCTTCGCCGTAGAAACCGGTCCCGAGGCACCGTTGCCTGGCGTCGAAGATCTGGCCCTACGAGCCGATCGTGCAGCCAATGGCAAAGGCGCCGAGCTGCTCGGATTCGTTCGTGGCGATTCGTCGCTGGCTGGCATGCAGAATGGCGATGTCCTGATCGTGGCGCAGGATGAGTTGACCTTGATTCGCGATGGCGAGCTGGCGCGGGCGTCCGCGGTCATCGTCATCGGAGCGATACTGCCAGAGATCGCGAGACACGCGATGGTTGTATTACCAACCGCGAACTGTACGGAAGAAGAAGGGACGTTCACCAATCTGCGTGGACGGGTCCAACGCTTCATGCAAGCCAAGGCAGCGCCAGGCATGGCTCGGCCAACCTGGTGGGTGTTGTCGGACCTGCTGGCCGCATTAGGTGAGAAGACAGGGTACTTCCTCCCAAGTGAGGCGTTCGGTGCATTAGCCGCCGCGCACCCACACTTTGCCGGGATGACGTACGACTCGCTAGGGATGCGTGGGTTGCCGGTCATACAACACCAGTTGCCCGGAGTAGGGGGAACAGCATGAGCGCGATGCACTCCATGATGTTGTTATTGCAGGTCGCCAACCCTCAGGTGCCACCGTTGGGCGTTGGGGTGTTCTTCATCTTTACCGTGATCAAGATGTTGATCGTCTTCACGGTCTATATGGTTGGCGTGGCGCTGTTAACGCTGGCCGAGCGGAAGATCTCCGCCTGGATTCAGGACCGGCACGGTCCGAATCGCGTTGGCAAAGGATGGTTGCAGCCAGCGGCTGACGGGCTCAAGAACTTCATGAAGGAAGAGACCAACCCCAAGCAGGCGGCTGGAGCCCTCTTCTGGATTGCACCAGCGATCTCCTTCATCCCTGCCATGATCACCTGGTCGGTGATTCCGTTTGCTTCTCCGCTGCCGACGCGCTGGGGGCTCATCGACATGGTCGTGGCTGACATGCCTGTCGGGTTCCTCTTCATCCTCGCGATCGGATCGCTAGGCGTATACGGGATCGTGCTGGCGGGTTGGGCATCCAACAACAAGTACTCGCTCCTGGGCGGCTTGCGGTCTAGCGCGCAGATGATCTCCTACGAGATCGCCATGGGGATGTCGACCATCCCGGTGATCCTACTAGCGGGGAACGTCTCGCTCAGCGCAGTCATCCGGCAGCAGGCGCATAGCATGTGGAACGTGATGAACCTGACCGTCGCGTTCTTCATCTTCATGATCGCCGCCTTCGCCGAGACCAACCGGTTGCCGTTCGACTTGCCTGAGGCGGAGTCCGAGCTGATCGCCGGATACCATACTGAATACAGCGCGATGAAGTTCTCGCTCTTCTTCATCGCCGAGTACGCCAATATGGTCACGGCCAGCGCCTTGATGGCCACCCTGTTCTTCGGCGGATGGGACATTCCGTTCACTGGTTGGGATAACGCCGCGCCGTTTACCGGCCTTAAGACCGTACTGACGCTCGGCTGCTTCCTGACCAAAGTGCTCTTCTTCCTCTTCGTCTTCATGTGGATTCGCTGGACACTCCCGCGGTTCCGGTACGATCAGCTCATGTCGCTGGGGTGGCGCTTCCTCTTGCCCTTAGCGCTTGGGTATATCGTAGTGATCGCTGGGATCGAGCTCACGCTAGCGTCACTTGGCATCGCACCCGGGCCAGTGCACAGCTTCGTTCTCCTGATGGTCAACGTGTGTATCGTGTTACTGCTCTTCGTCATGGTCGACGAGGGACGGCTCATTAGTCCCGCCTACGGGCGGTTGCAGCAGCGCGAACTGTTACGGCTCCGTGCGATGAGCGCGCGGGGTCGTAGCGAGCTGCGGGAAGGAGTAGCGAAATAATGGCGATTACAGTCAAACAAGTCGGCCGCCCCGTCGAGGAAGCGAGCTACGTCAAAGCGACCTTGCAAGGAATGGGGATCACCTTCAAACACATTTTCAAACCCAAGGTGACGGTGCAGTATCCCGAGGAGCGCTGGGAGCTTTCCCCTCGCTGGCGCGGGACGCACCGTATGCTCACGATGGAAGATGGCAAGGCCAAATGCGTGGCGTGCGGACTATGCCCCACGGTCTGCCCGGCCAACTGCATCAAGCTGGTGCCTGGCGAAGACGAACAGGGGAACCGCTACCCACTCGTCTTCGAGATCGACGAATTTCGTTGCATCTTCTGTGGCTATTGCCAGGAAGTCTGTCCGGAAGAAGCGATCCACGTTGGGCAGCATTACGAGAACGCCGAGTATAGCCGCGCCGATTTCGTGTACGACTTGGAGCGGTTGACAGCCCAGACACACCCCGTCTGCGAGATGTGGGATCCCGCCGACCCAAAGGGGGAGTGATGCAGGATAATTACCCACTCTTTTACCAGTTCCACTTCTACCTCTTTGGCCTCATCGCCATCGTGGCAGCGATTACCTTCGTCACGCGGAAGAGCCCGGTGGCCGCTGTGCTCTGGCTCGTGGTCACGATGTTCTGCCTGGCAGTGGAATACGTGATGCTCGACGCGCAGTTCATCGGCGTCATTCAGATCCTGGTCTACGCAGGCGCCATCATGGTGGTCTTCCTGTTCGTGATCATGTTGCTCAATCTCGGACACCCATCTGAGATCGCCGACGCACGCGGACTCGGGATGAAGCTGCTAGCTGGGTTCCTAGGGTTAGCCATGTTGGCGGAAGTCGGCATCCTGTCGAAAACCGGCTTACCGTCGGGTAAGTACGCGGTCCCCGCCGGATTCGCGGATCGCCAGTTCGCCAAATACGGAGTCGTCGGCGCAGTCGCTAAGCCACTGTATCAGGACTACGCCCTCGCGTTCGAGCTAACGAGTGTGCTGCTCCTCGTGGCCATCGCCGGAGCCGTTGTGGTCGGCCGCAGGAGGGAAGAGAATGCTAGCTGAATCACTCGCGCTGTCCGCGGTCCTGTTCACGATCGGCGTGATCGGTGTGCTAACCCGCCGCAACGCCATCATCATCTTCATGTGCGTGGAGCTGATGCTCAACGCGGTGAACCTGACCTTCGTCGGCCTATCGCGCTTCTATGGGATGGCTGGGCAAGTCTTCGTCATCTTCGTCATGACCGTCGCGGCAGCTGAAGCCGCGGTCGGCTTGGCCATCATCATCTCGATCTTCCGTCATCGGGAGACCGTCGATCTCCGAAACATCAATCTGCTGAAAGGGTGATGCTCCTCCAAAGCATAGCAACCGCGACGACGGCTCTCGCCCCCTCTGTGCATCCGTTAACTGGCACGGCGGCGCAATGGCTCTGGCTCTTGCCCGTCTTTCCACTCCTCGGCTTCGTCCTCAACGGGCTGCTGTCCATTCTCCCAGCCGCACACGTCGGCCCGGCGAATCCAGACACGGGGCATGGCAACGCAAATGCCGGTGAAGTAGGACACACCAGCCACGCGGAAACAGCCGGAGCGGTCGGTGATGACCACCATCCGGTCCAACAGTCCAAGTATGTCGGCCTGGTAAGCTTGATCGGGCCAGCAGTCTTGCTGGCTTCGTTCATCGTCGCAGTCATGATCTTCTCCGCGATGCGCGGGGTCGACATGACCACGCCGTTCATTCAGCGCTATTGGAGCTGGATGCCGGTTGGTGACCTGCATATCGACTTTGCGTTCCAGTTAGATCAGCTCTCGATGCTGATGGTCCTGATCATCACCGGTATCGGCACGCTGATCCATCTGTTCAGCGTCGGCTACATGAAAGAAGACCCGGGCTACGCGCGCTATTTCGCGTATCTCAATCTGTTCGTCTTCTTCATGCTGCTCCTGGTCCTCGGCGCCAACTATCCGGTGCTCTTCATCGGCTGGGAAGGGGTCGGCCTGTGTTCCTACCTCCTCATCGGCTTCTGGTTCTCCGAGAAGGCCAACGCCGATGCCGGCAAGAAGGCGTTTATCGTCAACCGGATCGGCGACTTCGGACTCCTGGTCGCGATGTTCATGCTGTTCGCCAACGTGGGGACGTTGGACTTCACCGGAATAGCCGCGAACACCGGTGCCATGCCGTTCGGCGGCCCACTCATCACGACGATCTGTCTGTTCATGTTCCTCGGCTGCGCTGGGAAGAGCGCACAGATCCCACTGTATATCTGGCTGCCAGACGCGATGGCAGGTCCAACGCCGGTCTCAGCACTCATCCATGCCGCGACCATGGTTACAGCAGGTGTCTACCTGATCGCCAGAAGCTCGTTCCTCTTCTCGATGGCCCCGCTCGCCTGTCTCACAGTGGCGTTCATCGGTGGGCTCACCGCACTCTTCGCGGCGACGATTGGTCTGAAGCAGTGGGATATCAAGAAGGTGCTGGCGTATTCCACGGTCTCCCAGCTCGGCTATATGTTCGTCGGCGTCGGGGTCGGTGCATACACGGCCGGTGTCTTCCATCTAGCAACCCACGCCTTCTTCAAAGCACTACTGTTTCTAGGCTCCGGATCGGTGATCTACGCCATGCACGCCGCGTACCATCACACCGGCAGCCACGAAGACGCGCAGGACATGCGCAACATGGGCGGCCTCCGGCAATACATGCCCGTCACCTGTATCCTCATGTGGATCGCGACGTTAGCGATCTCCGGAATCCCACCATTCGCGGGCTTCTTCTCAAAGGACGAGATCCTCGGCTCCGTCTTCGCGCGCGCCAATGACTCGGTTTTGTCCTCCGTGACCTGGCTCGGCATCCCGGGCAGCACACTCCTATACGTGATCTACGTCATGGGTCTCGCGGCCGCGCTTCTCACGGCGGTCTATATGACGCGGATGATGCTCTATACGTTCCACGGCCCAAACCGCACTGGTGAACGCGAACGCCAAGCCCTGCGCGAAGCCCCATGGATCATGACCGGACCGCTCGCGGTTTTGGGCGTGCTCAGCCTGTTCGGCGGCTGGCTGAATCTCCCAGCGCTCACCTCGTTCCTCGGCCCTGTCGGCAACTTGGATAAATGGTTAGAGCCGGTGGTCGGTGCAGCGACGCTCCGTGTCACCAACAATACCCCGCTCGAATCAACGCACTCCACCGAAGTCATGCTGATCGGCGCGGCGGTCGCGATCGCCATTGCCGGCATCCTCTTCGCCGTGTTCGTGCTCAAGCCAGACGGTCTGGTCCCCAAGAAGCAGGCGCAACCGGAGCACGGGTTCGCGAAGGTTCTATACAACAAGTACTATGTCGACGAGATCTACGACGGCGCGATCATCGAGCCAACGTATGCGCTGTCCAAGAACGTCCTCTGGCGCGGCATCGACACCGGGATCATCGATGGGCTCTTGGTCAACGGCTCCGCCGCCCTCGCGCGAGGCTGTGCCTGGGTCGGCTCGCGCTTGGAAACGGGCGCCGTGGGAACGTATGCGTGGGTGTTGGTCGCTGGAGCAGTGGTGCTCATCGGCGTCTTTTCTTTCCAATAGAGCTTAGGTCATGGCGGATTTCCTCAACAGCATCCACTATAACAACTGGGTTCTCCCCGGCTTATTGCTGATCCCCCTCGGTGGAGCGATCATGATCTGGGGCAACGGCGCGGGCTATCGCACGCTGGCGGAAGCCGACGCGAATGCCGGCCGTGCGCGCATGATCGCGTTCATGACGCTGCTGGTCGAGTTTGTCGTCTCAACCGGTCTCTGGTGGTCATTCGATGCCTCCCGCCCTGGCTGGCAAGCACCCTTCGACCTCCCCTGGATTACCTCCTGGGGCGTCCGGTTCTCGCTCGGCGTCGATGGTATCTCGCTCATGCTCGTGTTGCTCACCACGCTCACGATGCCGTTAGCGGTACTGGGTGGCTGGTCGAGTATTAAGACGAAAGTCCACGCATACCTAGCGCTCCTCCTGATCCTGACCACAGGGATGATCGGCGTCTTTCTCGCACGCGACCTGTTCCTGTTCTACGTGATGTGGGAGGTCATGCTGATCCCGATGTACTTTATCATCGGGATCTGGGGTGGTGAACGTCGCCTATACGCTAGCCTCAAGTTCTTCATCTATACAATGGTCGGCTCGTTGCTGATGTTGGTGGCGATTATCTACCTTGGCGTCCACAACGCCAATGCACTCACCGGCACGCCAAACTTCAGCTACGACTCCCTGCTCTTCGCAGGCAAGCCGCTGACCTCGACCGAAACGCTCTGGCTGTTCCTGGCCTTCTTCATGGCCTTCGCGGTCAAAGTCCCGATGTTCCCGTTCCATACCTGGCTCCCAGACGCCCACGTCCAAGCACCAACAGCGGGCTCCGTGATCCTTGCCGGGATCATGCTCAAGATGGGAACGTTCGGCTTCCTCCGCTTCGCGCTACCGCTCTTCCCATCGGCAGCGATGAATCCCACAGTACGGGCTGTCATCCTGACGCTCGCCGTGATCGGGATCGTGTACGGCGCACTGGTCGCGCTGGTCCAACCTGACTTCAAGAAGCTGGTGGCCTATTCCTCAGTCAGCCATCTCGGTTTCGTCATGCTGGGAATCTTTGCGCTGACCGTCCAAAGTGTACAAGGCGCGCTGCTAGTCATGATCAACCACGGCATCTCCACAGGCGCGCTCTTCTTGCTGATCGGCATGATCTATGAACGCCGTCACACCCGTATGATCGACGCGTACGGCGGAATCGCCCGAGTCGTCCCCATGTTCGCGGCGATCTTGACCCTCGTCTCGTTGAGCAGCATCGGTCTCCCGGGCACCAATGGCTTCGTCGGCGAGTTCCTCGTCTTGCTAGGCGCGTTCCGCACTCACCCAGTCTTCGCGATCATCGCCACGACTGGCGTGATCTTCGCGGCTGCCTACCTGTTGTGGGCTATTCAGCGAATCCTCTTCAACCCGTTGGATAAGCCAGAAAACGAACACATCCCAGATCTCAACTGGCGCGAACTCGGCTTACTCGCCCCACTGGTGATCTGTATCATCTGGCTCGGCATCTATCCCGCCCCTGTATTACGCCGGATGGAAGCATCCACCGAGCAGCTAGTCCGGACCGTTCGAGCCAACGCAGCCAGGCAGTCGATGCAGGCTGCTGCCCTCCCCGCTGGAGAATAAGGCGTGCAGTTTGATCTTTCGATTCCACTACAGCTCACCGCCGCGCTGACCCCCGACATCGTCATGATGGTCGGCGCGATGATCCTCATGCTGCGCGCCGCGTGGGGGCCAGACAGTGTCGTCCGCCAACGTTCGATCGGGGCGTGGGCGATCGGCGTCTGCATTATCTCCGCGGCGACCATCGTGTACTTCATGATGAAGGGCGCCTCGGCTGGCCCTGGCGTCATCGCCGTCGATAACTTCCGCTGGGTGATCGACCTCGTCCTCCTGCTAGGGACAACAGGGACCATTGCGCTCTCCATGGACTACAATGAGCGTGAGCTGATCACCGCCGGTGAGACGCACGTGCTCACCCTCTTCGCGACGTCGGGGATGATGATCCTCGCCGCCTCTCGCGATCTGATGTTAGTGTTCCTCGGGATCGAGCTGATGTCGATCGCGATCTATGTGCTTGTCGGTATCAACCGTCGCAGTGCCAAGGGCGCTGAAGGGGCACTCAAGTATTTCCTCCTCGGCTCGTTCTCAACGGCGTTCCTCCTGTATGGGATCGCCCTGGTGTATGGCGCCACCGCCTCCACCAACCTGCAGATCATCGCCAGCCGCATCGCCGAACAGAGCTTGATGACCAATCCGATGCTCTTGATCGGCTTGGCCTTCATGCTCATCGGCTTCGGTTTCAAAGTCGCCGCGGTCCCGTTCCATATGTGGGCTCCAGATGTGTACGAAGGCGCCCCAATCCCCATTACTGCCTACATGGCCGCCGCCGTCAAGGCCGCCGCCTTCGCGGCCTTCCTGCGCATCTGGTTCGAGGCCTTCCCGTACGTGTTCATGCAATGGCATGGCGCCTTGTGGTGGTTAGCCGCACTGACGATGGTCTTCGGAAACATCGTCGCATTGGCGCAAAAGAACATCAAACGGATGCTAGCCTACTCCAGCATCGCGCACGCGGGATATCTCCTGGTCGCGCTAACCGTTGGACGATCCCTCGGAAGCTCCTCGTTCCTCTTCTACGTAGTGGCCTATACCCTCGCCACCCTGGGCGCCTTCGGCATCGTCGTCGCGCTGAGCAGCGTTGGCGAAGCACATCTCGACGTGGACGACTACGCCGGACTCTGGACCACCCGTCCATGGCTGTCGGTTGCCATGGCGGTCTTCATGCTCGCGCTCCTCGGCTTCCCCATCTTCGGCGGCGTCGGCTTCTTCGCCAAGTGGTATATCATCCAGGCCGCGCTCCAGGGACCAGCGCCACAAGCTCGGTTAGCGGTCCTCCTGGTGATAACAAGCGTAGTCTCAACAGGCTATTATCTCCGCGTCGTGATGGTCATGTTCATGAAGCCACGTCCCGACCACGCCCCCGCGCTCGCTCGCGTCGGCTCGCTCACCAATTGGGTCATCGGCGCCGCAGCGGTATTGATCTTGGTACTAGGCGTGTATCCCAACCCATTGGTCCGGATGACCCAATCCAAGTCCGCGATCATCCCCGGTGTCTCTCCATTTGATGCGCCACCACCAAGCTTCAAGCCTCGCAATCCGATGTATCCGCGGACCCTGCGTCCAGGAAGAATCCCTCCAGGAGCCATGCAGCGGCGGGTGATGCCCGTTCGCATGCCGCCTCAGCACTAATCAGCCCCGCATGACGCTCTCCAAAGGGATCTTTCGCGAATACGACATTCGCGGTATCACGGGGAAAGATCTCACGCCTGACGTCGCCCGATTGGTCGCGCGGGCGTACGCAGCCTTCCTGAAAGAACAGCAGGTCACTGGTACGATCGCCGTCGGCCGAGATAATCGGCCCAGCGGGGAAGGGCTACACGAAGCACTCGTAGCGGGACTCCTCGAAAGCGGCATCGACATCGTCGACGTCGGCGTCGTCCCAACACCACTCGCCTATTGGGCGCAGCATACCCTCGGCGTCGCTGGCGGTATTCAGATCACAGGATCCCATAACCCGCCCGAATACAACGGCTTCAAACTCGGCGTAGGCACCCGCTCGATCTACGGCGACGACATTCAACGCATCTATCAACTCGCCGCCGCCGGACAATTCCCAAGCGGGAAGGGAACAACTCGCGACGAACCGATCATCAACCGCTACATCGACGATGTCGTGCAACGTATCGGCCCCATCGCGCGTCCCATGCGAATCGTGGCCGATGCCGGTAATGGCGCCGGTGCGGTGGTCGCCCAGAAGCTCTTCGACAAACTTGGCATCCAGACCACCTGCCTCTTCTGCGAAAGCGACGGCACCTTCCCCAATCACCACCCCGACCCCACGATCCCCAAGAATCTCGAAGCCTTGATCGCCGAGGTCAAACAAGGTGGCTACGATCTCGGCGTCGCCTTTGATGGCGACGCCGACCGCATCGGCCTCGTCGATCACACCGGTGACATCATCTGGGGCGATTACATCCTCCTCCTGTACGCACGCGACGTCCTCGCGCGCACCGGGAAAGGCCAATCGATCATCTTCGACGTCAAATGCTCACAGGCACTCCCTGACGCCGTCGAGAAAGCCGGTGGCGTTCCCGTCATGTGGAAGACCGGTCACTCCCTGATCGAAGAGAAGATGCACGAGACACATGCCCCAATCGCCGGGGAAATGTCCGGGCACATGTTCTTCTCCGAAGGATGGTACGGCTTCGACGACGCCTTGTACGGCGCCGCCCGCGTCGTCCGCATCGTCGTCAACTCTGGCAGATCACTCCGCGACCTCCTCGCCGACGTCCCGCGGTACGTCTCGACACCCGAACTTCGGATCGACTGCCCCGACGAAACCAAATTCGATATCGTCGCCAAAGCCGTCCAACACTTCGGCTCGAAGTACAAAACGATCGACGTCGACGGCGTGCGCATCCTCTATCCCGATGGGTGGGGCCTCCTCCGAGCATCCAACACGCAACCAGCCATCGTGATGCGCTGCGAAGCAAAGACACAAGCGGACCTCAACACGATCCGCACGGAGATCGACGAGTGGCTCACACAACAGGGCGTCCGCGTCTGACGTGACACGCGACCAGCGGCTCGCCGTCTTACTCGTCGCGGCCGCGGCGCTATTGTTGGTTGGGCGTGGGTTCGCCCTGGTATATATCGACCACGCCTGGTACACCTCGCTCGGCGCCACGTCGGTCTGGCAGTCGAAGCTGGAATCTGGCGCATTGATCTATCTCATAGCACTCGGCGTCGGCACTGCATTCGTCTTCCTGAATCTGACCATAGTACGACGCTCGATCGTCGCGCTAGTCCTCCCCGCGCGAATCGGCACCATCGAAGTCGGCAACGCAATCCCTTCCTCACGCCTCGCCGTGCTCGCTGGCGGCATGAGCGTCTGCGCTGCCGCCATCAGCGCACTTGCTGTCCCGCTCTGGACGACCGTCGCCCTCTGGCAATCCAACGTCTGGTTCAACGAAGCTGACCCGTACTTTGGCCTGGATCTCGGCTACTACGTCGCCTGGCTCCCCATCGAATGGGCGATCTATGTCTGGGCCTTCATCATCTTCACGATCGTGGTCCTGCTAGTCGTTACACTCTATGCTCTCACTCCTAGCTTGAAATGGGAACACGCCACCGTCCACGTCACCACGCACGCTCGGCGGCACATCACCGTCCTCGGCGCGCTACTCGTGCTGTTCATCGCCTGGGGCTTTCACTTAGACGCATATACGACCGTGATCCACGGCAGCGGCGCAGCTGGCATGTTCACCCGCTTCGACCATCAATGGCTCGTCCCCACCGACCTAGTCCTCGCACTCGTCATGGTCGGCGCCG
>Ga0206967_1148_pt1 | contig 13716 bp, 13 predicted proteins | sample Alteio_BWOrgHeat_24_FD_153259 | JGI IMG/M metagenome (GOLD analysis project Ga0206967, IMG submission 153259) | Enriched cells from forest soil in Barre Woods Harvard Forest LTER site, Petersham, Massachusetts, United States -... | ecosystem: Environmental > Terrestrial > Soil > Temperate forest >...
CCACCGAACGCCACCCCCGCAGAACCAAGGTGACTTCGGGCTGAAATTTCCGCAATGCCGACTGTGGCTCCAAAATCTCCTGCCGCCAGGTGCCAAACGGTGATTCATAAAACTTGGGCCACCAGCCATCACGAAAGGCCAAGGCGCGAACAACGGGACGCAAAAAACTCAAGGTATTCGCCCCGACCGAGGCCACCCGGCGAACGGGCAAACCCGGCGGCGGGCCTTCCTTCGCCGTATTTTCCAAAAATTTCGCCGCGGAAACCACCGCCGAATATTCCACCGGCGCATTCAACCCGATGCGTAATTCCTGCCACGCCCCGGCCAAATCCCCTGCCGTACGGCAGGCCCGGGCCCGGGCCAAGGCTTTGGCAAAAAATGTGGCCGCCTCACTCATGGCAGTAAATCCAGCAACTCCCGCACCTGGCGCAAATGCGCCACCGTTTCCATCGGCACACGGACATTAAACGCTGCCTCGGCGGCCAAAACAATTTGCACAGTAGCCACCGAGTCCCACTCCGGGCAATCGGCGGTGGAAAAATCCTCCGTCAGCTGCAAGTCCGGCCGGTCGAGCACGTCGCGAAAAATATCCTGCAAGCGCGCGAGTTTATCCGCCCTGGTCATCGTTGCACCCATTTATGTTGCCGGTGTGTAATCTGTCGAAGCCGCAATCGGCGCGAGACCATCCTGGCCAATCCGGATCAGCACCAACCCCCAGGACAAACCGACGCCAAAAGCCGCCAGCAGTACGAGCGCACCCGGCTTCACCTTGCCCTGCCGCACGGCTTCGGAGAGTACCGCCGGCGACGACGCGCCGCTGAGGTTACCCACGTTTTCCAGGTAGAAAAATTGTTTTTCGGCGGGGACGCCCAGTTTCTTGTAAATCTGCTCGATCATGAAACGGTTGGCCTGGTGCAGCACCACCAAGTCCAAATCGGCCACGGTTACGCCAAACTTTTTCAGCGCCTCGTTGGTAACTTCGGGCACCTTGTGGATAGCAAAATGGAAAATTGCCTGGCCGTTCATCTGAAAATGTTCGGCGGAGCGGACATTGCCCGTCTCATCGGCGATTGCCTTGCGCGTTTCCTCGCTGCGCGGCTGCCGGGCGCCGGAGGCCGGCAGGCAAAGGTAGCGCCAGCCGGCGCTATCGGTGCCAAAGTGGAATCCCAACAGCCCTTCCTCGCCTTTTGCCACCTCGAGCAACGTCGCCACTGCGCCATCACCGTGCAAGGTTACCAGTGTGCGATCTTGCGGGTGAATGATGCCGGAAAGCGCGTCAGTATTGATAATCAATGCGCACTTGGCCAAACCGGCGGCAAATTGTCCCTGCGCCATGGCCAGCGCATAGGGGAAAGCGGCACAGCCCTGGTTGAGGTCGTAGGCGATGCAATGCTGGGACAACTTGAGGCGTTCGTGAAGCACATAGGCCGTGCCGGGAATCTGATAGTCGCCGGTCTGGGTGGCGACGATGAGCAAATCGATGGTCTCGCGGGGAATATTGCGCCCTGCAAGCAGGCGTTCGGCGGCGGCGAAGCCCAAGTCGGCGGCGGTGGTGCCCGGTTCAACAATGCGGCGTTCGTGGATACCGGAAAGCTTGGCGATGGACTGGACATTCTTCGCGCCAAAGCGCGCCTCCAGCTCCGCTTCGGTCAAACGCCGGGTCGGAACGCAATGATGAATGGCCGTAATGGCGGCGCGCAACATGGGCAGGCGAACCCGACAGTACTTTAACGCCGTTCGAGGGCGAGGATGTCCCCAAACGTGCGCAAGTTGGCAGCTTCGTTGGTGGGGAGTTTGACGCCGATTTCCTCCAAGGCAACCATGAGCATGAGCAATTGCACTGAGTCAAAACCCGGCAACGTGTAGAGCACAGTGTCGGCCTGGAGCAACTCAGCAGGTATTCTAAGCTCGCGGGCCACCGTTTGGCGGAGTTGTTCGTCAGAAATCATTCAGCGGGAAAAGAAGCGGGGCCAGAGGGCAAAGCATTGGAATCAGCGGGGTGAGTGGCCGGATCAGACTCGAGAGTTTCCTGGGCGAAAGAGGGGGTTTGATGCACTGCAACTGCAGGCACGCCGACCACCAAGGTGCCGGGCGCCACGTCACGCACCACAAATGAACCGGCGGCTACGGTGGCATCGTGGCCCACCTTTTTCCCGGGATGAACAACCGCGTTGGAACCGATAAAAGCCATTTTCTCGATTACACAATGTCCGTTGATGCGGGCACCCGGGCAGGCCTGGACATAATCCCCGACAACAGCATGATGCCCAATGCTCGAACCGACATTGACCAGTACGTGCCGACCCACCTTGGCGTACGGCCCCACATAACAACGCGGTGCCACATAGGTGCCCGGGCCGAGGACGGCGCGCGGAGAAATGACGGTCATTGGGTCCATGATGGTCGCGGCCAGAAAACCTTCCGCCTCGAACTGCTCCGCTAATTTATGACGTTGGACGTTACTGCCAATGGCGCAGTGGAAATACCAGGGTCGCCCGCGATAGTTGGCTAAAAACTCCTGCACCGAGCCAAGGACGGGGACCCCCTCGATGACCTTGCCCCGCAGGGCGGGCCGGTCGTCCACAAAGCCGAGGACATTCCAACAGCCAAAAATTGGATCGAGCGACATCCGTGCAGCCACCCACATGACTTCCAACCCGTGCCCGCCAGCGCCAATGATAACCAGCGGGCGCGGTGCTTCGTTTATGGCGGATGGGTTGTTCATCAAAGGGAGCAAATCAGGACAGATTGAGCCGGCAGGCCAAGCATATTCTCCAACTGGTTATTAAAAATCAAGCGCTAAGGTTCTTCAGGGTCAATGCGTTGAGGCATGACCATAACTGACTAACCCCGGATCAGGCCAAAATTTTCCGGATTTTTATTGAATCAATGAGAAACGGCCCATCCATGGGCTTGGCCTACGCGCACACTGACTGGGGAACCGGTTCCGGCGGGGGCCGGACTTTCCGGTAAGCGGGGAAATAGCCCTGCAGGGATTCGGGAGGCGTACGATTGATTTGCTGCCACCGGCTGCAGAGGTGATTGTATTTTTCCGCATCCACAACGTAGCGCCAGGTGTAGAAAGGCGCCCGCGTCGGGGAAAACCCGCTTTTGAATTGAAAGAGCGGGTCGTTTTGCGCCCCCACCCCGCCGCCGAGATGGAATTTCTCCTGGCCGGTTTCTTGCGCCCAACCACGGACGGAATGAAGCAGGAGCTTCAGCGCATTGGAGCCTTCCTCATCGGTATTGTTTCCGGAGAGATGATATTGCACGATGCCATCACAAATGGTGAACAAGGCGCTGGACACTATCCGCCCCGCAGGACTGCGCACATGGGCCAGGAGGAAACGCTCGCCCAGCAGTTTTTGCAGCGAAACAAAATACGCCTGGGAAAAGAAATATTCCGGTGAGGCGCCCACGCGGCGCATGGTGTCGTGGTAAAGGGCGATGAAGGCGTCCAACTCCTGCCCGGCGGGGTCCAACTCCACCTTATAACCATCGCGCTGCAGGGCACGGATATAGGAACGGTAGCGGCCACGGGTTTCCGACCACAATTGCTCCGGGGTCTGCCGCAGATCAGACCAAACAGTTTCCCCATGCAGGACCAAGCGGCCTTGCGCCAGAAAGGGCTCCAAGGGCACCGGCAGCAAGGGATGAAAGCGCAAGAGGATGGCGCAGATATCGCGCAAGCGAAGGTGCTCCGTCAGCCGGGCCACAGCAAGATCCAGGAATTGGCGGCTATCGCGTTCGTTACCTTCAAAATGGCTCAGAGGGCCGGCATAACCATAGGGCGCCAGCACGTCTTTGGGCGGGTGGCCGGCGGGCTGCAAAACCAGTGGAACCGGCGATTCGACAATGGGCACCATGAACGCTCCCCGCGCGTCCTGGCAGATATAGGCGCGAGCCTGGCCGCCCCGGCGGTCTGCTTCCAATGCCACGTAGGCGGGCAGGTGGTAAAAATCGTGCTTGGGGAACCGCCGGAGGGTTTCCAGCCAGCGGGGATCACGAGGGCTAATGACGTCGTCAGAAAACATTTGCGGGTATTCGCCAAGCCTAAGGACAGGATGACGGCAGGGTCGTTCCAATATCGGCACTCCGGCCAAAAACTTTCGCGCCTTTTTACGTTACATCTCGGTGTCGTGCCTGGTGCCCTCCCGCGGGCTGCCGGTAAACTCCTGATGCACCCCCACCGTCGGTTCAACGACGCCCTCCCGGGCCAAGACCTTCCCTATGGTTTGAAAGAGGATTTTAATATCCTGCCCCCAGGAAAGATGGTCCACATACCAGACATCGAGGCGGAATTTGTCTTCCCAACTGATGTCGTTGCGGCCTTTGATCTGGGCCAAACCCGTGATACCGGGGAGAACATCATGCCGCCGAGCCTGCTCGGCGGAATAGAGTGGCATATATTTGATAAGCAAGGGCCGGGGGCCCACCAAGCTCATGTCCCCGCGCAAGACATTGAAGAGTTCCGGCAACTCATCAAGCGATGTGCGGCGTAACCAGCGGCCGAAGGGTGTCAGGCGGATCTGGTCGGGCAACAAATTACCCTGGGTGTCACGCTCATCCGTCATCGTGCGCAATTTGATAATTTCAAAATTCCCGCCGCGCAGGCCGGGGCGTTTTTGGCGGAAAAGCACCGGGGAGCCAAGCTTGAGGCGCACGAGCAACGCCATGACGCCCAAAACCACCAGCCAGGCTGGTGCCGCGAGAATGACCACGGTCAGATCAAAGAGTCGCTTGCCGAATTTACGGTAAAATCCCATGAGTCCCAAGAAATCTAATTTAGGTAAGGACGAACGTCACGCAAACTTCTGCAAACCGGCGGGCAACCGGCGGGCTTGAACGGCCTCGAGCCAATCGACAAAACGGGTGGCCAGTTGCTCCCGGGCAAATTTACTTTCGGCGAGCTGGCGGGCTTGACGGCCAAATTCACGCCGTTCGGCCGGGTTATCCGCCAGCCGGCACAGGGCATCCGCAAACGCCGCCGGGTTCCGCGGAGGCACCACGACACCGCAACGGTGCTGCTGAATCAAATCCGCCAGCCAACCGGGGTAATTATTCAGTACGGGCAGGCCGGCGGCCAGATAGTCAAAAAATTTATTGGGCGAAGTCCCGTAGTAAAACGCTGGCACGTCAGCGAGAGTCATGAGGCCTGCATCCGCGCAACTGATCACCAGGTTGAGCTGTTTTTTCGGCATCGGGTTGTAGAAGCGGCAATTATCGAGGCCCTCGCGCTGGGCGCGCTGGATGAGCCCCGGCTTCAATTTGCCATCACCGATAAAGGCCAGAACGATGTCGCGCCGCCCCCGGCGTTTGAGTTCAGCCGCGGCGTCGAGTACGGCATCGAGACCATTGGCCATACCGTGAGCCCCAGTAAAGACGGCCACGAATTGATTGGGCGGCACGCCCTCGAGCCGCAAGTCCTCACGGCGACCGGGTTGGAAGATTTCGAGATCCGCGGCGTTGGGGATCATCGCGATGGGCTGGCCCGGGCGACTACGCCGCACGATGCCCTCGCCGATGCCTGGGGAAAGGCCAACGCAGGCCGTGGCGGCACGGTAGCTCAGCCACTCGAGAAAACTCATGGCCGTGAGGATAAGTGGATTGGTGACCACGCCCATGGCTCTGGGTAACTCGGGCCAAAGGTCGCGTACTTCAAATACAAAAGGTTTGCGGCGAAAATAATGGGCAAAAATTCCCGGAATGCCGGCGGTCAGCGGCGTGCTCGTGGCGAAAAGCAGATCATAATCCATGCGCAAGGCCAGCCCAATGCCGCGGAAGGCATAGCGCAAGAACACCAGCGTACGCTGGGTAAGGCTTTGATGGTTGGAATAGGCCAGATTGAATTGAATAATGTTGATGCCATCGACAACTCCCCGGCGTACCGGGGAGTCCACGGGGCCAGGTAAATCGAGGGGGTCGCGCTCATCGCGCACGCAGACCATGGTCACCTGATGACCGCGGGCAATCAATTGTCGGGCAAATTCGTAGGAACGGATGCCGCCCGCGCCGCGCGGGGTGTAAAAATACTGGTGAAAATACAAAACGTGCATCGCTTAATCAGCCGAAGGAGAAAAGAGCGTCGTTACCGCCAATGGAGTCTCTACGTTGAAAAGCAACTCCAACGATACGGCCGGCTCGACGGCCAAATAATGCCGTGACCACCAACCACGGGCCGACGCGGGATCGGCGCGGATAAGACTTACTGCCGCCAACTTGTGCGTGGTTTGCCAGGAAATGGTGAAAAAACCTTCGGGAAACCGGGCGGAAACACGATTGGATTCCAGATCGAGCTTCCAATCAACATCCGCCAACAACCAATGCAAGCGCAGCCGGCCAGGCTGGGCGACAACGATTTTGTCGGCGACAGAAAAAATTCCTGGCGCAGGGGAGGCCAGCGAGCGTTCGATTTGAGCGTCGCGACCGTAGGCAGCATGGGATGCGCGAAAACATTTTTCGCCCTGCAGCCAACGCGCGTCGCCGATGGGCCAAGGCAAATAAAGGAACCGCCCGACTTTCTGGAGGGGTTCACGCCCGGCCAGCATCGGCACATTGTGCGCTGCGGCTCGGGCCAGAGCGCCATCGAATGGGCCAGTTGAATTATACGAAAAAGTGCCCGCATCGTGCGCAATCGATCGACCACGCCAGGAAATATCGGCATGGAGCATATCCGCCTGCGAGGGACGGTGACGAAAATGCGTCGGACAGCGGAGGAAAGCTCGTGTCTCACCCGAGTGCCATTGGAAACAACCGGCTTCCACGGCATGCCAGTGTTCCATTTTATCGGGTGGGCACAAGGGCAGCAAAGAAGGATCCCGGCCGATTAACCAAAAGGCCGCTTCATCCCACGGCCCGGGCGGATAAATCCGTTGGGCATCGAGCAAAGCATGGCCGGCCTGAATGGTGCCACGCAGATCGTCGAAGACGCATTCATCCCAAGGCAGCACATTGGCGCCGTCATTAGCACCGTAAAGAGGAGCCCGGCCGGTTTCAGCATCTGTTATCGTGGTCAGAAATGTCAGGGCTAACCGCGTTTTCTCTCGCAGCCAATCAGGGGGCTGGCTCCCTTGACGGCGCAGCAGGGATATAACCCAGAACAAATCGTGCAGGAGTACTCGATGGTAAACAAGTGAATGCTGGGAAAAACCACCATCGGCATAGATTAATTCACCAAGTTGTTTTTGCAAATTGACCAGGCCCTTTTTTCCCCACTGCGCGGAATGCTCAGTCAATAAACTGGCCGTGATTAAACCGACGCATTCGCTCACTCCGTGATTATTGGACTGACTCAATGCGTAGTCCAAATCCGCTTCAATTCGCTGGCCAGTGGCCATTACAAAACGCGACCACAGCTGGAGTCGCTCAACGGTGGCGCTGGGCAAACGGCCAAATTCCGCCACGGCAAAGGTGCCGGCCATGAGGCGGAAAGTCGCCTCTTGCCCACTTTTCCAATTTACGCCCACATTCGGCGGATTTTGCGCGCACCAATCCTCGAATAACCCCCAAAACAGTTCCGCCAACCGTGCTTCGCCCGTACGAGCATGAGCCCGGGCCAGCGTAAAGGCCCAACGGAAGCGGCTGGGTTCCCAAATGGCCTTGATGTCGCCAAAATCAAAATCACCGAGCTTGGACCAATGCTGCCCGCGCGGGGCATTTTGACCGGTAAAGGAGTTATGGTGCCAGTTCGGCGGATTGCCGAGATGCTTGACGTGATGCGAAAATAAAACGAATTCGCCCAGGGAAAGACCGTCGGCTTCATCCACACAACGGGCTCCCCACCCCGCCCCCGCGCCGGGCCACTGCGGGGCGCGGAGCCATTCCGGCAAAGTCGGTGAACACGGAAAATCTTTCCACTGACGGCAGGGCGAGCGCCGGGCCACCAAACCCATCCGCCGTTCGGCAGCGTACCGCAGGCGATAGGCCACCCAACCGGGGCCGAGATATTTTAAAATCAACGGAAACTTGCGCAACAGCGTCATTTCCAAAATCCACGCGTGTCGATCACGGCCTTACCCTCGAGGTGCTTCTTTTCCGTACTCGCGAAAGCCTTGTGATTAACGAGGAGCACCACCACATTCGCCCGAGTAACGGCGTCGGCCGCGCCGACTAATTTTACTTTGCCATTTAAGATCGCGGGGAGTGCCTTGACATGCGGCTCGACGGCCAAAATCTCTCCCACCTGGTCATGCGCCAGTTGCGCGACAATCTCCACCGCCGGGCTTTCGCGCAAATCATCGACGTCCGCTTTAAAGGCGAGCCCCAGACATGCGATGACCGGCTGGGGGAAACGTTTTGCCGCGTGCTTGATGCGTTCAATGACCCATTCGGGCTTGGAGTCATTGACCTCTCGCGCCGTGCGAATCAGGCGGGCCTGCTCCGGGGCGGCATCCACGATAAACCAGGGATCCACCGCGATGCAGTGGCCACCGACACCGGGACCGGGCTGGAGGATTTTCACCCGGGGGTGGCGGTTGGCCAGGCGAATGAGTTCCCAAACATCGATCTTAAGTTTATCGCAAATAAGCGAAAGCTCGTTGGCGAAGGCGATATTGACGTCGCGAAAGGAGTTTTCCGTCAGCTTGGCCATTTCAGCGGTTCGCGCGTCAGTCAGGAAAATTTCTCCGGTGCAAAAAGTGCGGTAGAGCGCTTGAGCGGCGTAAGAGGCAGCGGGAGTCAAGCCGCCGGCAATCCGGTCATTAGCCACCAGTTCCTTGAGCATCTGCCCGGGCAGGATGCGCTCGGGACAATGGGCAAAAAGCAGGGACGCCCCCAAAGCGGCTGCGTCGGAAGAACGGCGGAGGCGCAACTCATCGAGCAGCCATGTGCGCACCTTTTCCGTGGTACCCACTGGGCTGGTGGACTCGAGAATGATGAGTGCTCCTGCTGGAACGACTGTTGCCAATGAACGTGTCGCCTGCTCGACAAAAGACAAATCCGGTGTCTTGTGCTGGTCGACCCCTTTATGAAATGGCGTTGGAACGGCGATGATGTAAACCGCGGCAGGCTCGGGCTGGGTGGCGGCGCGCAAATTGCCGCTGCGGACGGCGGCGCGGACAAGCACATCAAGGTCCGGCTCCTCGATATGAATATGGCCCGCGTTGATGGTTTCCACCACGTGCGGCACCACATCCACGCCCAGAACTTTTTTGCCTTTGGTGGCAAAGATGGAGGCGGTGGGCAGGCCAATGTAGCCGAGGCCTAAAACACAGAGGTCGTGATTCATACAAAAATATTAAGCAAGGGATTGTTCCAAAATTTCGCGAATGCGCTGGCTGGCCTGGCCGTCACCATAAGGATTTTGCAATTGAGAGCGCCGGGTGTATTCCGCGGTGTTATCCAACAACTCCGTCGCTTCGGCCAAAATGCGCGCGGGGTCGGTGCCGACAAGGCGGCAAGTACCGGCCTCCACCCCTTCCGGGCGTTCGGTGGTGTCGCGCATGACCAGGACGGGTTTGCCCAGGCTGGGTGCCTCCTCCTGCACGCCGCCCGAGTCGCTGAGCACAAAATGCGCGCGGTCCATGAGCCAGATAAAGTCTTCGTAATCCACCGGCGCAATCAGCGCCACGCGCAGATTATTGCCCAACAGCCGCCGCACCGGTTCCTGCACATTCGGGTTGAGATGCACAGGATAAAGCAGGCCCAAATCGGGATGGCGTTTGGCCAGATCGGCGATGGCGCGGCAAATATCCTCGAAGCCTTGGCCAAAAGATTCCCGGCGGTGGCCAGTGATAAGGACGAAGCGGGCAGTCTTCCCACCCAGGTAGCGGCGCGCAAAATCCTCGGGGATGCCGCAGCGTTGGGTTACTTCCGCCGCGGAGCGGTTCGCACGGTGCAGTTTTTCCCGAACCCATAGCAACGCATCCACAACGGTATTGCCCGTGACATGGATACGCTTTGCGGGAATGCGCTCGGCCCGCAGGTTATCGGCGCTCCAGGAGGTCGGAGCGAAACACCAGCGGGAAATCGGGTCGGCAAGGCGGCGGTTCATTTCCTCCGGCCAAGGGGCGTCAAAGTTATATGTGCGCAAACCAGCTTCAACATGGCCAAGGGGTATGCGTTCGTAGAATGCCGCCAGGGCAGCGCCCAGGACGGTCGTCGTATCGCCTTGGGCCAAAATCGCGGCTGGCTTCAATTCCCTAAGGGCGGCGCTGACTTGCGTGACGACGCGGGCGGTCAAATCCGGCAAGGTTTGACCGGGCTGCATCAAATTCAGATCCAAATCAGGCTTTAAGCCAAAGACTGCCAGCGTTTGGTCGAGCATCTGGCGATGCTGGCCAGAGGACAGCAGGACTGGCTCGAGCGAAGCGCTCTCGCGCAAAGCAAAATAAACCGGGGCCAGCTTGATGGCTTCGGGGCGGGTTCCGGCGACCAGCGCGATTTTTTTCTTGGACATGGCAGCTTTCAAGAAGCAGGGGTGGCAGAGGCGCCGTGGGCGGCGAGAAGTTGCGGCTCCACCGTTTCCCAGAGAAACCCGGCACGCAAGGCCGGATTCGGTTTATACCCGGTCTTAAAATCACGCAAGGATTGGGCCACCTTGGCGAAATCCGCGGGCGCATAGGCATCGAGCACGACGCCCAACCCTTGCTCACGCACAAAACGGGAAACACGGACTTCCGGATTGATGATCACAGCGCATCCAGCCTGGATGGCGTCGTAGATCTTGTTCGGGCTGGCGTAGATGTTGTTGATGTTGCTGGGCTCGTAGTGGCAGAGGATGAAATCGCAGCGGGTGGCGAGCTCGATGCTTTGCTCCTGGGTGACCAGGCCCAGCCATTCCACGCGCGGATGAGTGGATAACTGTTGCGTCGCTTCATCGCGGATCCACCCGGTCATGACCACGCGCACGTCTTCCGCGGCGGCCAGCAGTTGGGCGATGAAGTTGGTGCCGCGGCGCGCCGAAAGTGAACCGGTATAATAAACCCGGACCACCCCCGGCTCGCGCGAGTGAAAAGGCCCGGCATAGCGAAAGGGATAATTCGGTATAACCGCCAATTTGGGCTGGGCGTACCCGGGCATCAAGCCGGCGCGTTCGTCATCGGTGACAATGATTTTGGCCGGAAGCGCGTAGCTGACCCGCTGGCCTAGCGCTATGACCCAGCGCGGCATCCGCCATTTCAAAAACGAGGAATCGAAAATATCGAGCACGATGCGCTGGCCAATTAACAAGGGCAGATAAAGCAAATACAAGTCCTCATTGACCACGTGCACCGAAGCATACCGATTCCGGCACAAATGGGCGATAATGCGTCCAGCCAGGCGGAAAAGTGTTTTAGCCGAGCGGGTCCGCCCCGGGATCAACTCAATGCGCCTAACCTGTTCGGCAAAAAATGGCCGCTGGCCTGTGGCCGAGACCCCTAAATAATCAATGGTAAACGACCGGCTCAGCGTGGCTATTTCCTTATTGGTGCGCGAATCCAGCCCGTCGCTAATGGAAAGATAGAGCAAGGCGGGACGCAAAGAGGGAGAAGCACCTTTCATTATTCAAGCCATCCGCCGCACGGGGATGGAATTAGCCGACCAATAGCCAAAGCGGAAATTTAACGGGCGCCCAGGCGCGGCGCCATGGCCGGCCGAAAACCGCGCGGAGGACCGCCACCGAGCCAACGGCCAGGCGGCCCTGGAGGGGGAAGGGTACGTTGCGGCGCCCGCTGATAAAGGAACAAGTAGGCCGTAAAAACCAGGAAAATGAAGTTAAAGAAATTACCCAAGTCGAACGGGGTATAGTTCTCGGAAAGGGATCGGCCAAAGATAGTGAAAAAATAGGTGAAATAAAACGCCTTGGTTTGTTGCGAAATGGACCCATTGCGCAAGATGGACGCAAACATCCAGAGCAACAAGGAAGCCACCACGGCAAACCCCGGCAGGCCCAGTTCGACGAGCATGCTGATGGTGCCATTATGGACGTGGCTGACACCCATAATGCCGCTGATTTGCTCGGCGTAGGTGTGACCCAAACCGGTACCCAGCGGGTATTGCATCGCGAGATCCAAGCCGTACTGGATGAGCGTCAGGCGCATTTCCTTGGAACGGTCGAGACGTTCCATGCCGTCGTAAGCCGTGCCCGTGTCATAACCCATGTTGAGCTTAATATCCAGGAAGCGAACGAACAGCTGGGATTCGACAAAGAAAAATGCCCCAACAGCCAGCATGCCTGCGACGGCAATGCCCTTAACCGGCATGCTATTCGTGCTATAGAGAATAAACGGCACGAACATGATGGGGATGGTGAACAAGGCACCACCCGCCCCCGAGAAAAAGATCGCCACCAAACCGGTCAGCATCCACAGCGAGCGCTGCCAAGTTTTGGCCGCAAACAGCCCGGTGGCCATGATCAAGTTCCCGTACAGGCCCGACAAGTGGTAGGCAAAACCTACATACTGGTCAGTGGTAAAGTGGGCCATGATGATCACGGTAAGATAAATAACAAAGAACAGGTGGGGCAGCCGGCTGATTAATGTCTCGGTCCAGCTACCATCACTGGCGCCCACAATCCTGGTCAGGGATATGACGATGGAGAACCAAAGCACCCAGCGCAAAGCCGTCTCGTTCATGCTCCAAGAGACCATGATATTTAACAAGGCGACAGCAAACAAAAGCACGAGTAAGACCGAGGACCGGCCGCGGTACGAATTGGAGGAGGGTGTCACCCCGAGCGCCTTGAGCATCGCGATTGCGGTCAGCATACCCACGCCCAGCCGGGTGGCGCTTTCACTGCGATAAATGTAAGTGTAAATGTAGATTCCGGAAAAAACGATGGCCGCAAACGTCAAATAGTTGACCAACCAGCGGTCAACTTTACCGAGGGGGGCACGACCGTTTTGCGGGGAGAAACCAGGCATGGAGAGAAGCAATTATTCTCAGCTAAATCGCGCCAACTGACAACTTCATTTTTCCTCCCCACTGCGGGCATGGAAGGCCCAGTGGGACGAGAGGATGAAATTAAATAACGTACCGGCGGCCACCCCCGCCAAAATTGCCCCGTTGTGATGATCGTGAAACCATCCCACATTTTGGACTAAGCGGATAAACACCTGCCAGTTGATCACCATGCCCACCGCGCAGGTTAGCACATAGCGCAGATACTGCAGCCAGGCCGACTCCCGGACTGCGTGCTCAAAGGTAAAATATCGATTGGGGAAAAAGTTCCAGGTTAAGGACACCCCAATCGCAATGGCGTAAGCCAGCTTGTCCGACATTCCCAGCCGACTCAATCCATTATAGGTTAGCAAATTTACCACGAGCCCGGAAGCGCCGATCACTCCGAATTGCAGGAAGCGGGAAAGGTGGCCAAAGCGGTAATCATAAAGTCGCTTAAGGTGCACCAGGTACATCACCTGTTCCCGAAAATTGAGTTTGCTCTCGCCCAATTTCCGGTCGGAAAAATGAATGGGCACTTCGACGACTTTGTGGCACGGGCATTTGACGATGACCTCCAGCAGGGCTTTGTAACCGATGGGGCTAAAGTCCCGCCCTTGTTCAAAAACCCGCCGTGGGATCAAAAAGAACCCGGCACCCGCGTCACGTATCCGGCTTAAGGGGCGGACCAGCCAAAGGGCGACCTGGCTGTTCAACCAGCGGTAAAAACCCCACCCTTCCTCGATGCTGCCGCCCTTGACATAACGGCTGCCCACCACCAAGTCGGCATTGGCCGCGGCTTGGGCGCGGAGGAGTTCGGGGATGGCTTCCGGAGGGTGGCTCTGGTCAGCATCCATG
>Ga0206967_1162_pt1 | contig 13573 bp, 11 predicted proteins | sample Alteio_BWOrgHeat_24_FD_153259 | JGI IMG/M metagenome (GOLD analysis project Ga0206967, IMG submission 153259) | Enriched cells from forest soil in Barre Woods Harvard Forest LTER site, Petersham, Massachusetts, United States -... | ecosystem: Environmental > Terrestrial > Soil > Temperate forest >...
GGCCCGGACGGGGTTAAGCGACGAGACGAATCTCATTAAGAATGGAAGCTTTGAGGAAGGCAGCAGCCTGCCTTCCTGGCAGATGGGCGCGATCCCGCCGAATGCCGATCCTCCGATTTCGGTGACCCTCGATTCAGGAACGGCCCATACCGGAAAATCCAGCCTGAAGTTCGAACGAACCCAACGTGGCTATTATCCCATCGCCCTGTGCTCGCAACAGATTCCGTACGACGGAAGCCAATCGAAGATTCGGGTTGGATTATGGGTAAAGGCGCAGGAAGCCACCAAGGCGACGATGGCAGTGATGTTCCAGGGGGGCGAGGGCAAAATAGAATGGGGCGCCTATATCGGCGCACAGAACCCCGGCGACTCTCCGGCTACCCACGATTGGAAGCACTACGGTGCGGTCGTTGCCATTCCAGCCGGTACAAGCGGAATCCGAATCGCGCTTGAAATGTACGGACCAGGCACCGTTTGGCTCGATGATGTCGCCGCGAGTTACGTTCCGGCATCGACGCCTCTGCAGCCGGCGATGATCGTTGCAGAAGCGAAGACTGAAGATCCCGATGCAGACATCAAGGACGTCTCGAACGTCGATTCAAAGGCGGGAAAGGATCCGATGAAGCGCTACTTTCTGATCGGGCCGAGCAAAGCTCCCCAGCCTGCCGACGGATACAAGCTGCTGCTAGTCCTGCCGGGAGGCGATGGCAGCGCCGATTTCAATGGTTTTGTTCGCCGGATATCGAAATTCGCACTTCCGGATGGTTACGTCGTGGCAGAGTTGGTGGCTCCAAAATGGAATGAGCAGCAAGCGGCCGAGGTCGTTTGGCCGATCAAAAGGCAGCGCATTACCGGCATGAGATTCACCACCGAGGAGTTTGTGGAGTCGGTTATCGCCGAAGTATCGAAGAAGTACAAGATCGACCCCTCGAAGGTCTTTACGCTGAGTTGGTCGTCGAGTGGTCCCGCTGCCTACGCTACCGCGCTTGCCCACGGTTCGGTAAAAGGCTCCTTCATCGCGATGTCGGTGTTCCATCCGGATCAGTTGCCGCCCCTATTCGAAAGCAAGGGTTTGCCGTTCTATATCTATCACTCCCCGGAGGACCGGACGTGTCCGATGGCGATGGCTCAGGCTGCGGCAGATCAGTTGAAGGGCGCGGGAGCAACCACCAAACTCGTGACGTACGAAGGCGGCCACGGGTGGCACGGCAACGTCTTCGGTTCCATACGGGAGGGGATGCTGTGGCTGGAGGGGCACCTGTGATAGGATGAGCTCAAATGCTGGTATATGTTCTCCCCCTCCTCCTGAGCCATCCACAGCAGGCCGGCTCGGTACAGGCGCCGCAGCCTCAATATACGGCGGAGCAGGACCACAAGGCGATGATGGATGCCTTGCATATCGAGTCGATTCGTCCCGGCAAGAACGGGATGAATCCTCGCGATCCCAACTACGCCAACTACGATGAGTCGAAAGCAAACCCTTTCCCAACGTTGCCGGACCCGCTGGTGTTCAAGAGTGGAAAGCCGGTCAAATCCGCACGCGATTGGCGACGAAGAAGAACCGAGATCGTCGAGGATTTCGACCGAGAGATCTACGGGCGGGTCCCACGCCACACCCCAAGGGTCAATTGGGAAGTCGCGAGTACGACCAACGAGAACAACGGCAACTTCAAAGTGGTCACGAAGAAATTGATCGGCCATGTCGACAACTCTTCGTTTCCGAGTATCAAGGTCGATATTCAAGTTTCTTTGTCCACACCGGCGGATGCGAAGGGACCTGTCCCCGTCATCATGGAGTTCGGCTTTGCGTTTCCGGCGGGGCCACGTCCCGGTGGCAATCGACCAACGGGCGGTCCCGTCAGGGCTCCGCAAGGCAGCCAGCCCGGCGGAGGCGGGCCAACTTGGCAGCAGCAGGTGCTTGCCAAAGGCTGGGGCTATGCAACGATCACGCCGAACAGCGTCCAGGCCGATAATGGCGCCGGCCTTACTCAGGGCATTATCGGCTTGGTGAACAAGGGACAGTTCCGCAAACCGGACGACTGGGGCGCCCTGCGCGCCTGGGCCTGGGGCGCGAGCCGCGCGCTGGACTACTTCGAAACCGAAAAGGCCGTCAATGCCAAGCAAGTCGGGCTAGAGGGGCACTCGCGATACGGCAAGGCGACCATCGTCGCGATGGCGTACGATCCGCGATTCGCCATCGCGTATGTGAGCTCTTCCGGCGAAGGCGGCGCCAAATTGAGCCGGCGTAATTGGGGCGAGATCGTCGAAAACGTCGCCGGCAGCGGCGAGTACCACTGGATGGCGGGCAACTTCATCAAGTACGCCGGCCCGCTCGGATGGGGCGACCTGCCCGTCGACGCCCATGAACTGATCGCGATGTGCGCGCCAAGACCCGTGTTCATCAGCGGCGGCGCTTTAAACGGAGACGGATGGGTCGATGCGAAGGGAATGTTTATGGCGGCGGCCGCTGCAGGGCCGGTCTACAAGCTCTTAGGCAAAAAGGATATGGGAACGACGGAATATCCGCCGATCGAGACTCCATTAATCGACGGAGACGTCGCATTTCGCCAGCACAGCGGTGGGCATACGCCTGGCCCCAACTGGCCAACGTTCATCACCTTCGCAAGCCGGTATATCCAGGCGCCCGGGTAACCTATTGGTATCCCAGCGCCGATGCGGCCTGTGACCGTGCCCCATGACCGCACTTGAAAAAGAGATCTCGCGCCGACGCACGTTTGCGATCATTTCGCACCCGGACGCCGGGAAGACCACGCTGACGGAAAAGCTTTTGCTTTACGGCGGCGCGATTCAGCTTGCGGGAACCGTTACCGCCAGGCGCAACCAGCGGAAGGCAACCTCCGACTGGATGGAGATCGAAAAGCAGCGCGGGATTTCGATCACTTCGACGGTTTTGCAGTTTGAATACCGGGAGCATGTGCTCAACCTGCTGGATACTCCCGGCCACGACGACTTTAGCGCGGACACGTACCGGACCCTGACGGCGGCGGACAGCGCCGTGATGCTTATCGACAACGCGAAAGGCGTTGAAACACAAACCAAGAAACTGTTCGCGGTGTGCCGAAGCCGTGGGATTCCGATCTTTACCTTCATCAACAAACTCGACCATGACGGGATCGGTCCGCTGGCGCTTCTGACGGAAGTCGAAGACGTGCTCGGAATCCGAAGCGTGGCAATGAACTGGCCGATCGGGCAAGGAGTTGGGTTCAAAGGCGTTTATCATCGCGGTACGCGGCAGGTTCATCTGTTTCAGCGCGTCGCCCACGGCGCCGAGCGAGCTCCCGTCATCGCATTGGATCTCGACTCACCGGAATTAGCCCACTATTTGAATCCCGACGAAGTGAGAACGCTACTGGATGAGATCGACCTCATCGATGTGGCAGGGGAGGCGTTCGACATCGATGCAGTGAACCGCGGCGAATTGACCCCCGTTTTCTTTGGAAGCGCCATTACGAACTTTGGCGTCGAGCTGTTTCTGAACGAGTTTCTGGATATGGCGCCGCCACCCGGCCACCGAACGGCGGAGGAAAGGCAGGTCGAACCGGACGAAGTGGATTTCAGCGGGTTTGTGTTCAAGATTCAGGCGAACATGGACCCCAACCATCGCGACCGAATCGCGTTTATGCGGGTGGTGTCAGGGAAGTTCGAGAAGGATATGCAGGTTCGGCACACTCGCCTCAATAAAGATATCCGGCTGACTCGTCCCCAACGGCTCTTCGCGCAAGACCGCGAGACGGTGGAGGAAGCGTACTCAGGCGATATCGTCGGCCTCACGAACCCCGGCCTATTCAACCTGGGAGACACCGTTTGCTCGGGTCCGGCTTTGCATTTCAAGGAGCTGCCACCGTTCGCGCCGGAAATGTTCGCGGTGCTTCTCAATAAAAGCATCGAACGGTTCAAGCATTTCGAAAAGGGGATCGAGCAGCTCTGCGACGAGGGCCTCGTGGACCTGTTCCTCGATGTACGCGCCCATCGCCGCGATCCGATCTTGGGCGTGGTCGGCAAGCTCCAGTTCGAAGTTATTCAGTACCGGCTGAAGAGCGAGTACGGGGTTGATACGATGCTGGAATCGCTCCCCTTCGATCTGATCCGCTACATCGACGCCGACCCAAAAGTTCTCGCCGACGTCTACTGGGGCAGCAACGCGCGGCCGGTCCAGACCCGCCGTACCAACACCGCCGTGCTAGTGGCCGGCACGTGGCCGCTGAAGTATTTGGAGGACAAAAACCCGCTCGTCCGCTTCTACGAGCGCGAGGATATGCTTCCTGCGCATGCCCAGCGAACCTAGCGCCAATTTCAGGCAGGCTGATATTCCACTTCCGTAGTCTGTTCGTCGCCTCGTTGCCAGTAGCGCTCCATCGTGGTTGATTAGCTGGCGGTGTTATCCGTTCTTGGACTTGGCGCGAGTTTGAGTCACAATCAACGCATGTCCAGCATAAGCCAGATCATGGAATCGAAATCCGATTCCTTAGAAGCGCTGTGCCGCACCTACGACGTTAGGCGACTCAGTCTGTTCGGGTCGGCGACTCGAAAAGACTTCGACCTCCGCTCAAGCGACCTGGACTTTCTTGTAGAATTTGGCGAACCTCCCGAGGGTATGAGATTGGGAACTCAGTTCTTTGGATTTCTGGAGGAGTTGGAGGAGCTATTTGATCGTCCTATAGATCTGTTGGAAGAGTCAGCGATCGAAAATACCCGCCTTCGCAAGAACGCAATATCATCCGCAGTTACCGTCTATGCAGCGTGATCCAGATAAGTGGCTCGAAGATATCCTAACCGCTGGGAATGACGCTCTTGAGTTTCTGGACGGCAAGACCCAAAATGACTATGTGACCAACAAGGCACTTCGAGCGATGGTCGAGCGGAAGCTATACATCGTCGGAGAAGCGGTCACTCAACTGAAAAAGGAATTTCCCGAGGTTGCACAGGGTCTACCTGATGTTCGAGATATCGTCAGGTTTCGAAACTTTCTAGCCCACGGATACTTTGCACTCGACCATCGACGTGTGTTTGACATCGCGACGGCATCCCTTCCATCACTATTGATTGCTGTCGGGATCGCGATCGACGATCACGAGAAGCCTTAGAAGAAGTACAGACTCAACCAGCAATCGCCAGCGCATCGAATTGATCGGCATGTCGCCATCCACCTCGATCGCCACGACACCAGAGCGCAACGTGCCCGAGATTCCTTCCAAAGCGCGGCAAATCCTGCATCGTTACAGCTTTCCTGGATCAATTCGATAAGCCGCCGTTGCCTGGAATAGCAAACTCCGATCCTCCTTTGGAATTTCTAGAGCTTCCTTGATCGTGGTCGGAGTGTGGAAGCTAGACCAACGGTGTCGCAGTTGATCTTTGTACGCCAGGAGTTACATCAATCGTGCGAGCCGATGCAGATAGGGTTGCTATCCTTCATCTCTGCGACAGATAGGACGCCCTTATGCGACGCCGGGCGGCAAACTGTTGATTTAGCCTCACAGTCGCTCGACGTGGCATAAATCCGGAGGTCAAACATTGGCGTAGAATGTTGGGCAGGGTTGGATTTATGGATGCACTTGTTGAGACATTGGATGCGAGGTTACGCGAATGGAAGCCGGAGACGGCGGCTGAAGTACGAGAGCGAGTGACCGAGATCATTGATCTGGCAGATCAGGATATTCTAGATCTGCTACGATCACGTTCCCTGGAACAGGACGTATTGGACATGTTGGATGAGCCCACGTCCAGGTGAGGTCTGGTTGGCTGACCTTGGCCTGACGGCGAAGACGCGGCCCATTGTCATCGTTTCTCGCTTAGATCCGAATCCGCCGCGAGCGCTTGTGATTTACGTTCCGCTTACCACGCAGAACAGGAGCAGCTTGTATGAAGTGGAAGTGCCGAAGCTGAGTTTTCTTAATGCAGCTTCATTCGCCAACGTTCAAGGAATCGCGTCGATTCCGACAATACGTTTAGAGCGCAAACTTGGATTATTGCCAACTGCGACGATGGATGAAATTCGACGGGCACTCCATTTCGCACTGGATCTGGAAAGTCCGGCACAGTAAACGTTCGGGCAATGCTCCTGCTGCGCGATTCCAATCAATTCGGAAAACGCTGAATCTGGAAGACGCCGTTTTGAGGGTGGTACGGGGTGTTTTGATGGATGGATTTCAGAACCCGACTTTGAGCGACATTACCGTGATCTGGTTGCTGAAAAGGAAGCAGAACAACTCCGACTCACCACAGATCCAAGACCCGCCCTGCACCTCCAAGCTCAGAAACTAGCTGAAAAGGGTGAGTTGAGCCGAGAAGAACTGAGACAGCTTGTACTTCTCGTCGTTGAACGAGTTGAAGCACCGATCACCCTGAACGGCGTGTCGATCAGACCAGACAAAAAGACACCACGCAAACTGGCTCGAGTCACACTAACCTTGCCGACTCCAGACGGCGAGACTGAATGCTTTCGAAAGACCGATACGGTTCGTCGTCTAAAACCGGTTTGTAGGTGTAAACGAAACCGTAAGTGATCCGATCCTCGGGGACGAAGAAGAACTATCGCAATTCTGCGACCCCTTAAGTTCTGCTGGTATGGCATGTTACCGTCCTTGGTGGTGAAAACCTAAAGCCGGCAGATTCGCATAAAGTAAGCAGCTTGTCATTCACGATGTGCCTCCATCCCAAGTCAATCACGTGGCCGACGGCGTGATCAACCAGGAGGGGTGCAAGGCTCCTCAGGCATCATTTCGTCGAGTATCAGCTTCACGCGACATGCATCTCGACGCCTGCTGCTTTATACGCAAGACCAAGCTCCCACCGCAATACTGCGTCGATATGCTCCTGGGCGAGAGATGGATAATTTCGCAGGATACGCTCAGTCGTAATTCCTGCAGCTATGTTGTGGATCACGGTTTCAAGCGGAACACGAGTTCCGTTGAAACAGGGCTCCCCGCCAAGTATCTCGGGATCGATACTCATGACGTGCGCAAGTCCTTTTGGAATGGTGGTCAACATTGTTCCTATATTATGGATCCTCCAAGGAGAAGCTCGGCACAAACGCTCAAATGTGTGTTGGGCCTCAACTCGTTGACGTGCAGGACTCCAGGGTGCAACTCACTACGCCAGTTCAACGATGGGCTCACCCCTGGACAGCAGTTCAAGGGCTGGCGAAAACGTGTCGTTTAATAGCACTCTCATCAGCGCATTGGACCTATTGCCGCATGTGACCCAGAGAATCTGCGGTGGCTGACCGAACCTATTGACCAGATCGACATAATCGCTATCTTTGCTGATTATGATGGCGTTAGACTGCCGGGCTTTCAGAAAAATGTCCTCGTCGGTGCAAGAAACGGCGAGAACTGTTCGTCAATCCAAAAGGTCACGCAGCTATCAAGGGATGGTCGATCCGCCCAGACGCGAACAGCAGGCATGCCGTAATATCTTCATCCTGCAGCGAAGGATGCTCAGCCAGGATCTGCTCTCGCGACATGCTGGAAGCAAGAAGCTCGAGGACGTCCGTGACTCGGATCCGCAGATCTCGCACGCATGGGCGCCCGCCACATTTTCCCGGAGTTGATTGAATCCGCTGAGAGATTTCCACTAGCACACCTGGAGTCCATTATGGATCAATCGACATGATTGGTCCACCAGGGGCGTTTTGGTAACCTATTCGTCTCTACCACAGAAGAACACCCCCCAACTGTGATTGGCATTTTGGAAGACTTATTGACGCCTGGAGGAAGGTTACTTCTTAGCCCCCGCCGCCTTCAGAGCGGCTGAAACTTCGAAGTTGTCTTCAGTGAGGGCAAGTGCCGTCCATCCACCTTTAGTCTTTGCGTTAACATTGGCATGCGCCGCGATGAGCGCCTTCACGCAATCCGTTCGGCCAGCAATGGCTGTAATGAGGAGAACCGTCCGACCGTCGTTGTCGCTCGCATTTACGTTGGCGTGTGCTCTGACCAGAAACTTGAGTACCTCGCCATGGTCCGCGATGGCGCTAATCAACAACGCCGTCCGTCGTTCGTTGTTCTCGGCGTTTATGTCCGCATGCGAGGCGATTAGCCTCTTAACGCTATCTACGGCGCCTACTGAAGCAGAAATCTGGAGTGCAGTCCAACCAAGGTGATCCTTTGCGTTGACGTCTGCCCCAGTTGCGATTAAGGCCCTTACGGTGTCCATATCGCCTCCAGAGGCAGCGATATGAAGCGCCGTTCGCCCTTCGTCGTTCTTTGCATTTACGACCGCTCCTGCTGCGACTAAAGCGCTCACGGCACTAGCATGGCCGAACTGAGCGGCAGCCATTAGGACCGACTCATTGTCCTTTGCCACGGGTCTTGGGTCCGCCCCGACGGCGAGTAAGGCTCTAACAGTCTTTGAACTGCGGTCGGGTGAAGCGGCAGCCCGCCAGAGTGGCGTAAAGCCGTTATTGTCCCGAGCGTTTACATTTGCGCCAGCGGCAACAAGCATCATGATGATTTCGGCGCCAAACTCGGGGCCTCCCCAACGTTCGCGCTCCAGGCTGCGACCAATTGACCCTGTTTCGCCGCCCACTGGGGGTTTCAAGTGGGCGAACCACTGATCAATCCCCGCCTCGGGCGCCAACATAAGGGCCGTTTCGCCAAGGTCGTCCTTTCCGTTTACGTCAGCATGGGCATCGATGAGTTCCTGAACGGTGGATACGTTATCGGACAGAACGGAATCCATCAGTACGGTCATGCCAATAGTTCCCCCCCTGGCATTCACATTGGCTCCTGCTGCGATTAGGGTCTTGACACAAGAAGTCTGTCCCTTAAGCGAAGCTGCCATAAGCGCCGTCCAGTTGTCCTTACCCCTGGCATTCACGTCCGCACCCGAGGCTATCATTGCCTTGAGGCGAAGATCGTTGCCCTGGCTAGCTACTCGAATGAGGGGCGTCATCTCAGCTTGGTCGCCTTGGTGAACCTGCGCATCTTGAGCAAAAGATATGACAGTCGAAAAGACAAGCAGTGCTGTCAGCGAACTCCCTCTAATAACAGTGTTCACCTATTGCAGCCCTTCCACTCCTGGCCGAGTTCCACTAGCGAGGCGAGAACCATATGTCGCGACAAGGTTGAACGGGAATGAGCTAACCTGCGAAACCAAGCTCTTGTCACTCTTTCGCCCCCGTAGAGCGCAGGATGGATTTGACGTCGAACGAGGAAGCCAGCTTAAGGGCGGTATTGCCATCGTTGTCCTTTGCATTTACATCCGCGTGGGCAGCGACAAGCAACTTTACTGAAGTCGTATCCGAGTTCTTGGCTGCATACATAAGCGCCGTCAGACCGAACTTATCTCTTGCGTTTACATTCGCGTTCGCCGCAATAAGCAACTTTACGGAAGTCGTTTCTAAGACTTGGGCTGCATCCATCAGCGCAGTCAAACCTTCGCGGTTCTTTGCGTTGACCTTAACCCGAGCCGCGATAAGTACCTTTACAAAATCCGCGTGAGGGCCGAAAGCAGCATTCATAAGTGCCGTGTTCCCAAGTCGGTCCGCTGCGCTTACATCGGCGTGAGCGGCGATTAGTGCTGTAACACAATCCAAATTGCCGTACTGTGCCGCGCTCATAAGGGCCGTCCCGCCGTCGTTGGCCCTCGCATTCACATCCGCGCCGCCGTCGATAAGGACATGAACGATACTTCCATGACTCATGAAAGCGGCTGCGATCAGCGCCGTGCAACCCAATTTATCTCTTGCGTTTATCTTGGCGTGCGCGACGATAAGCGTTTTGACAATGTCTTCATGATCCTGCACTGAAGCGATCATTAACGGGGTCATGCCCCGCGTGTCTGCCAGATTTACGTTTGCACCCTTGGCGAGTAACTTCTTGACTGTGTTGGTATCACCCGTTTCGGCAGCCCTTATGAGCGCCTTCGCTCTGTCGTTTTGATTGAGGGTTACAACCGAATTCTGAGCAGCAGGGCCTATGGTCGTGTAGTTAAAACTTGCCGCCGCAATGAGAATCGAAATAAAGATTTGCATTTCTTCTTAAGCTCGTTGCCAATTAGATTCAACCTTCAATACACGAATTGTCCGTTGCACAAAGCAGAAACCGAGTTGACGGAACACTACGAACGACAGGCTAGGCGGAAGCCGATGTTGGCGCTTCCACGGTTCGGGTCAGCGAACATCCTGAACGTACAGAGGAAATAGTCGGGACGGTCTGCGGTCCAATCACTTCCTCGTAACACCCGCGATGTGCAGGAACGAGACCACCTCGGGTTTCTGTCTGAGCGAACTGAGTACAAGTCCTCGTCGGAGTCGAGGCACCACTGCAGGACATTGCCTGACATGTCTAGACAACCATAGGTGCTTGCACCTAAAGGGAATTTGCCGACAGGCGTCGCGCCCGTTACGCCGCTAGACATTGACTTACTCCACCAGAGGCGTGTGCCGTCGAACGAGTCCCCCCAGGGGTACTTATTGCCATCCGTTCCACGTGCCGCTTTTTCCCACTGCGCGTCCGTTGGCAGATCGCCTCCTGCCCACTTGCAGAAGTCTCGGGCCTCTTGCCAAGTCAGGTTTACCATCGGATGGTCGTCGATCCAACCCCCAAATGGCACCCAGAACGTTGAGAAATCAATACGTTTATCTCGACAATATGCTTTGAATTGCCCGACTGTCACGTCGTTCTTGCCGATCATAAAGCTATCGAGGAAAACACGGCGGCGTTTGAGTGCACCTTTGTCATCAGTTCCCCAGACGAACCACCCCGCATTAACCTCAATGATCTCGACTTGTCCCCTTCTAGAGAGCCTTGACGTAAGCAGGCCAGACTGTACAGTTGGAACAGGTTTGGTCTTGCTTATGTGCAAACGCTTGGACGCCCCGCTGCCACAGGCAAGAATTGAACCACATAAGAGCAAATCTAGGATTCTCAAGAAATTCTCCAGCTTGCGTGAGAGTTGACGCCGAGGGTTCGCATGCGTTACGTTCAATTTTGCGAGATTGGCCGACGCAATAAACGACGTAGTCCGACCGAACAGTCGAGTTCCACATAGATACGTATCATTGTTTTGGCAGGGTAGGTCGCAGGGCGAACCGTGCTGCGACAACGCGGTGTGGTTGATCTTCTGTCATCTCATTGCAGGATAGAACTCGTGGGGTTGCCTACCATGCGGATTAGTCGTTGGGCCAGGAACAGAGTTGGTGTCGTTATGGTGACCTGAGATTTGCTGCCCTACGGATGCTCGCGATCTCGAAGATATTGGCGAAACTGCTGCGGGCGATCCAGGGACTCGCGATCTTTTTGTTGATTCGCAGCGCGCTTGCTTCTCAATCGCTCGCAAAGCCTAACCTCCTGGGCAGGTTTGCATCGCACCAGTCGCGGTACTCCTGCATGCTCTCGAAAGACCGATACGGTACGTCGTCGAAAACCGGTTTGTAGGCGTAAACGAACCCGGAAGTGATCCGAACTTAACGCAAAGCTAGCGGTGGGCCATTGGTCCCAGAGGACCGATCAGGTTGCGATCAGACCTTGATCAAGGGATGCGCATTCGGCTAGGCGCGGAATGGTGGGCGGCACACTTCTCCTTGTAACCAGCGGGGCTCGAAAGACACGGTCCCGAAGAGAAGGAAAAACCAAAATGAACATCAAACTCGCAACCATTTTCGCAGTCGCTTCCATCGCCATGGGCGCTTTCGCCGCAAGCAACCAGGACAAGATGATGGACAACCCGATGGTCGGCGGCGCCGCCATGATGCGCACCACCGATATCGTGGGCAATGCCGTCAACTCGCCCGACCACACGACGCTGGTTGCCGCCGTCAAAGCAGCCGGTTTGGTCGACGCACTTCACGGCAAGGGTCCTCTCACAGTGTTCGCTCCGACCAACGGCGCGTTCAAACTCCTGCCCGATGGCACGGTTGATACCCTGCTCAAGCCGGAGAACAAGGACACGCTCACGAAGGTGCTCACGTACCATGTGGTAGCCGGTCTGTACGACTCGAAGGCGATCAAGGCAGGCATCCGAAAGGGCAACGGCAGCTTCATGCTCAGGGCCCTCAGCGGCGGCACGCTCACCTTCATGATGAACGGCCCGATGAACATCGTCGTCAAGGATGAGAAAGGCGGCATCGCCAGCATCTCTACCTACGACGTGTACCAGTCGAACGGAGTCATTCAAGTGATCGACAAAGTGTTGATGCCACAGTAAAGCGTTTCGCTTCGCTAGCGCTGGAGCGTTTCGCTTCGCATCAAGATACCAGCGGCGAATTCAGTTTGCACAGTCTTTCGAATTGACCCAGGCTTCCGTGGATGAGGAACTCAAGGGAGCCTTTGGCGAAGGGGGTTTGATGGACGGTGGGGATCTCCTTGTCGTACAACTCCCTCGGTGGGAGATAGCCGAACCAGCCGTTGGCCACGTTAATCACGCACACGGCGCGTTCCAAGAAGTGAAGCCTCAAGTGCCGCTGCAGCAGGGTATAAGGCTCAGCCGGGCATCCCAAAATCAGAGTGTCGCCGGCCACCCACAGCCAGATGGGGAAACGGACGGTCTCCTCATGGCCCACCGAGTGCCTCACTTCCCTTTCTCGTCTGAGCCGCTCGATCATTTCCCGATCGTCGCTCAATCCCATCTTCTGTTCGATCTCGCCGACGGTCGGCATCGTTTTGAGCGGAACTTCGACAGTGTGGATCGTTGCCTCGATGTTGGAGGGAACGCGATCCGGAGCATGCTCCCATACACTTAGCGAAGCTCCCGACTCGACAATTCTCGACTGCGTCGCTCGGTAACCGGGTGTCACCATAGACTCCAACGCCGATAAGACCGCGTAGCCAAGCTCTCGTCCGTTGCGATCGGCAACTTCCAAGTCGCCGGCAAACTGGTCCCTCGGCGCCATCTCGCCTGCCGCGCCCTGCAAAAACAGGCATAAGCCGCCGGTATTTGCCTCGACCAGATCGCGCATAGCCCCGACGTAGTCCGGAGAAATCACCCTGAGTTCCCAACCGATCGATGTGGGATGACAGGCGTAATTAACGACGGTGCCAAGCGTCGTGCCTTCGTCGGATACGATTCTTCCTACCAAGAGAACCGGATCAGCAGGCGACCTCTCGTCGTAACCTTGGACGAATTTGCCCAACTCGGGCACGAACTGATCCCGGTTTTTCGCGAGCCGGCAACGGCCGTAGGTCCATGCGAGGGTGGCCGGTTTAGCCGTGCGAATCGCCTCGCGAGCGATATTGACCAGATGCTCTCGCACTAAATTGAGGTACGGCCGCACAAGGTTTCCACCCGGCTTATCGGCATCGCCGAGCGAAATGGATGGACCGGAGTGCGTGTGCGTCAACGCGATAATGACCCGAGCCGGGTCCACGTTTAGCTGCTCGATAAGATGGCCGCGAATGAACCACTCATCCTCCTTACGGCGCCACCATCCGAGGTCCAAAGAAATCAAAATGAGCGGCTCGGCGTCTCGCGAAGACCGCATTGTCATCGCCGTCGCAGTGAGCGGGCGGTGGACCTCATCGGCGATATCATGGTCCGACGCGGCCCAATTACGGGCATAAATGCCGACGGGAGGAGTGATTTCCTCCCGCGCGATACCGATTAATCCGTGAAACGA
>Ga0206967_1163_pt1 | contig 13517 bp, 10 predicted proteins | sample Alteio_BWOrgHeat_24_FD_153259 | JGI IMG/M metagenome (GOLD analysis project Ga0206967, IMG submission 153259) | Enriched cells from forest soil in Barre Woods Harvard Forest LTER site, Petersham, Massachusetts, United States -... | ecosystem: Environmental > Terrestrial > Soil > Temperate forest >...
TCAACGAGAGCATTGAGGATCGAAGCCATAATATAGGACGGAACCCAGTAAGGAGGCGCACAAGTGAGCTACGACATTCACCTGAACATCCCTGAAGACAGTCAGCGCGGCCACGTCATCGCGTCGGTCGCTGCTCAGCAGCACCTTACGCCTGCCGAAGCCGTTGAGCGCATTCTCGATCAGGTTGCGCAATCTCAGGCACTGTCCGAAACAGATTTCGCGGCGCCTGAACCCTTGACCGACGAGGAAAAGGAAATGGTAGCCACTGCGATGGAAGCCCGCCGCATGCGTGCCGCCGAGCGCCAAACTCGGCGAGAGGCGCTGGCAAAAGCCAGACCCGAAACCCCGGACGCCATGATCGGGTTCCTTGCCGACGCTCCCGAGGTGGCGGAAAACATCCGCAGATTAGCTTACGAGCGTCGCAGTCAGGCGTTTGGCAATATCTGATGCGCGACACTATCCTTGACACAGACACCGTGTCCGAAATCATGACTCGACATTCTTCCACTGGAGCGTGAAGAAGCAGTCACTGCTGGTCGTATCATCGGACAGCTCAAAGCCAAGGGGCTGCAAATCGGTCGTATTGACCCATTTATCGCGGCCACGGCCATCGAGAACGGCTTCTTCTTGCCACGTGCAACACCAGCCACTATCAGCGGATAGTCGATCTTGGATTCCCGCTCGACTTTGAGAACTGGCGCGAGCCATGACGGATGCCCCTGTGTAAGCTGAAGGCCATCTTCGAGCAAGCAGGATGGGACTGGAGGGCACGATCATGAAATACGCAATCGTCTACGAACAATCTGGCAAGGGATGGGGAGCCCACGTCCCTGATCTGCCGATCTGCTTTGCTAAGGGAAAGACTTACGATGAGGTCCGCCAACTCATTCATGAAGGAATTGATCTTCATATCGCTGCCCTTCGCGAAGAAGGGTTTCCAGTTCCAGAGCCAAAGACAATCGTTGAGGAATACGCCGTTGCCTGATCGCTAAACAAGCGCGAGCAAATTCAAAAACCTCGATCCCATGGGATGAGGACGGCAACTGCGGACGCGAGAGCGTTAAAAAACGTTTCGGAGGATGTACCGCGTCATATCTTGCGCTTCACACTGGAAATCTCACCGGTCCAACCCTACAGCTCGCCCATAAACTCGAAGGTCATGTCGTTGAAAATCGGCAGATTTTCGTGGCCGTAGTCGGGAATAGCACGGCTCGCTTCTTCGATCGGATCTTGTTGAACGCGGCGTACTGAGTCGATGGCGGACAGATCTTGTCAACCAAACCGATCGCCATCATGACCTCGGCCTCGATCCTGGGCGCGAGGTGTTGGACGTCGATATATCCAAGCTGCGTAAAGATTTTGGCCTCGCGCTCGTGCAACGGATCGTGATTCCGGAAGTATTTCTTGAGCTCTCCATAGGCATTCTCGGCCAGGTCCATCTCCCACACGCGAAGGGAATCCGATAGAAATGGGAATACTGGGGCAGCTCTTTTGATGCGAGGTTCGAGGGCGGCGCAGGCGATCGTCAGACCGCCTCCCTGTGAACCTCCAATGGCGCCTACGCGATCACCGTCGACTTCCGGCATGTCCATTACTATGCCGGCAAGTTGAGCACAGTCGAGTTAGATCTGCCGGTAAAGCATCTTTTCCGGTTTATCGTCCAGTCCGCGTATGATGTGCCAGTTGATCGTTGATCCGATAGGACTGCATCTATTTTTTCGGAAACATCGTCATAATAGTTGTGGCAGGCGCCCAAACGCTCTGCCGGTGAGTCCGTACCGCGCGGGTCCGAGAGGATGCGGCGGGTTGCAGCAGGCGCTATAAATCGCGGGGGAAGGCACCCTCAGACAGTCTGTGAAAACGGATGGGATCGGGAGTGACGCCGCCCACCTTTTGGGTAGGGAGGGTCGGCGGACAACACCGATGCTCCAGCAAGAGATGCCCTTGCTCCTGAGCAAATAGATTCGGGGCCGCTCCATTTATGGGGCGGCCCTTTCTGTTTACCTTCGGTGGAGCAACAGCTTGAGCTTCTTGTGGTTGAACGAGGAGCAAGGGTATGCAGTGCGCAAGCTGTATCGTGGCTCTCCCTTCTCACGTTTATGCAGGATCACGACGAAGTACTCCTTAGGACCCGTCCTGCAGATGTAGTGGAGCCTCCACGGCTTGTCCTTCTCCTGATAGATGTCGTCTGGGTCCAAAAGCGTCTGCGGGATGAAGCCGATTCTTTCGGCCCTATCTGGCAGGTAGTCATGGGGCCGACGCTGGCCTGCGTACTTGCGACCGTCCTCATCCTCATCTGACTTGAAGAGACAATGGTCGTGATCCCCTCTCGGCTCAGTCAGGTCAATCTGGACAGCGATCGGTCGTCCCGTCCCCAAAGTGGGGTGATGTGCCCGTTGGAACGGAAGTTCGTCGTTGGGCCTGAGCGACCTGGCCCTGGCCATGACCTTGAACGCGGCTAGAGCCGCGGTGGAGTCGGCTTGGACCTTGATGAGTGCCGCCCACTGCTCGTAGTGGAGCGGTTCATCGGCTTGCGGTGCATCATGAATATCGGTCATCGAGGCAGGTACACATTGTGAAGCCTGCCGGGGACCACAAAAAGTGTTTGCCGTGGAAGTCGATTGGTGGTTTCACCCGATCCACACCTAACCCTTGTTTGAGCCTTCTCGCGTTCCAGGCTGCAAGTCGCTTTAGACCAGCGGCGAGATCCAGCAGACCGGAACAGGCTGTGCATATAACCGACAAGCAAGCACAGATGATTGCAAGCCACCTCAACTGCGTCCCCCCGAGTGCCAACGCCAAGGCGAACAAAGCCAAGCCGAGAAGTAGCACTCTATCCGAATTCAGCTTCGCGAGCTCAGTATATGCTCAGTTTGGGGCACGTTTGACTTACAACGGTTAAGTGAGCGCGCCACAAAATCAGCTTAGGCGGCCAAGACGTATTGGCTCAATCATTGTCGATGTCAAGGCAAGAATCCTAAGAGTTGGTTCTTCAACAATTGGCCAATCTGCTAGGATTTTCCAGTTGAGGTCCGTATGATTCTTTCCCTATTGCTTGCAGCGACCGTGCCGAAAAGTATCCCCGACGGTTTCGCGGGGGTCTGGGGCGCGCCTGACGGGCAGGTATTAGCCCTGCTCGGTTCCAATCCGTCACAAATGCGCTACAACGGCTTTGAGTACGAGGTCTACGACATCGGTCAGGTACCGACAGGTGAAAATGTTGGAGCTTGGGCGCGAGTTAAGGCGCTGCGGGTCGCTGGAGCCCAGGCGCCGACACCCTTCGCGGTTTCCGGTCCTAACCCGGCTAGACCGAATTCCTGGGAAGGAGATCTTTTCAGCAATATATCCGTGCTGGAGTCGGGCGACATGCGGTTTTCCTTCGGCCCAGCAAGGAGCGACGGCGTTGTCACCTCCATAAGAGTCCACTTCCTCAATGAGGCGCACCAGACCAAGCTGTTAGATACGTTCTGGTACAAGTTTGGGTTTGACAAGGTCTCTTTCGCAGACAGCTTCTCGGCGCCTCACTATGCCGCCAGTCTCAAGACGAGCGATGGGAAATCCTACTCCGGGAGCTTAACTTACAACGACAAGAGCTACGTCATCAGAGGTAAGCGAACTGGCATCCGCCTCGGGTTCGAGGTCTGGAGTCGGGAGTACAACCGGCTCGAAGGCTACGGTTACGCGGATTGGACGCCATCCGCCAAAAGGCTCGATAAGATCGAGTCGGGAGAGGCCAGTTCAACGGACGCCATCTTTGTTTTCCTTGCCCTACCAAACGTCCTTCCCAGCGGATCTAGTTTCGAGATGCACGTTAAGTAGGCACATGCAGTCACCATTTGAGCCTATCAAGCCATGGCTCTAGGGTGCTCGCTGGGCCGGTCAGCCCAAGATTGACCCAACAAATTCGAAGGTAGTGTCGTTGAAAGTCGGTAGATTTTTCGTGGACATAGTCCGTGTTCCGTGACATGGACATGCCCAAAAACAAAAAAGCGGCCCCAACTCCAATTAAGGAGTCGGGGTCGCAATGTGTGCTGGCGGATCGCTTAAGGCCAAATTGCCGTCGCAATAAAATTTCGAACCAACGCGTTCTGCATGTGCTGCGCCTGGAAGAGGTAGCCCTGATCGGTCGGATGTCCAAGAGCCGGATTGATGTAGTAGCCCTTGTTGTTGTTGCTCACAAGCCAAAGTGGACTGTCGTTCTGGACCGTGCAGTACAGCAGGTTCGGGTCAAGCGAAGCTGTTCCAGTTGTCAGCGCGGCTGCAACTCCATTCTCAACGGCGAGAGACGTCGAGTTTTGAAGCCCTTGGCACCCAAACCAAATGATTGGGGTCGTCGGCAGGATCGACCGAATCTGCGTATAGGCCTTCGTCACCTCGCTTTGAATTACCGCGGCCGAAGCCGAGGCCGATGCATCGTTAATCCCATTCGGCGGGAAAACGATGATGTCCGGCTTTGTGACTACGTAGATGGTGAACACGTCGCCACTGACGTATGCCGTGCCACCCGCCGTGATAGTGAACTGGAGACCGCCCGCTGAGTAGACGGTTCCGACTGTTAGGTCAGGAAGCGGTGCGCCAGTTCCGTCGACAGCCGTGAAGGTCGTCGCGGACGTGGCCGTAAAGGTGTAGTTGCCCGGCACCCTCGCAGAACCGATCGTAATCGCCGAGCAGGTTCCGTTTCCTGTGTCGCCTGTCTTGTTTTTGAAGGTGGCCGAATCGGGAAAGGCAATATCTGTGATCCTTTCGGCGAATGAGGCATTGAACGTCTGAGCTACGCCTAGGACGATGCACCCTGCCGCGTGGCTGTGCGGGATAACAGCTGTGATGTTGCTTCCGGATAGAGCCGTGATTGTCACAACGTCCGGATTGGCGCCAGTCGGATCGACAACGATTGAATTGCCGTTTGAGATGCCTATGGCGCCGGTTGGGGTTAGAAGCGATGCCACGGTGATCGTCTGGCCGGTTCCGCTTCCTGCGATCGCGCCGCTCGTAACCGTAGTAGACGTTTGGTTCTTGTTAACATAACCACTCACGACACAGTTGGCCGGGTGGCTATTTGCAAAGGTAGCTGTCACGGTCGATGAGCCTATGCTCACGGCCGTAACCTGCACCCTTTCCCGCGAGGCGCCGGTGTCGAACGTAAGGAACATTCCAGGCATGAAGTTGTAGTTCGTGCCGCCGCCATTGGTTGCCGTGACGGCCGAAAGGGTAACTGTCTGAGAGCCCCCGGCAAAGGCCCCAGATGTCACCGTTGTAGATGCTTCGATTGGCACGTCGGGAACGGTCCAACCGCAACCGCCTTCACCAGACGCGATGCAGTCATCCCACCCCATGAGGTGACAAAAGCACTCTGCCTGGCCGAGCCTTCGCGAAGGGTCTGATTGAGTAAACCCTTCTACCCAGCTATCACCAAAGCATGCCGCGCGGATACGGTCTTGCGTCGGAATGGGCCAGACGGTATCCATCGCCCCGACGTAAACATTCGCGATGCGCATTGTCTCACCGCACTCCATGGTGAGGATGCGTTTTGCCCGCCCCGATTGAGCGATGACGGTTGGAGTCGAGCTGTAGGACCCTCCATATTGGACTGTGACGGATGTGATCTGGCCCGACGAATTAACGACCGGAATCAGGTTGGCGACGAACGTGCAGTTCCCGTAAGCGATCAAGGTTGGTAGGTTGCTCTGCGAGTAGCCAGAGCCCCCCGAGTTGACCGTAACCGAAGTTATGGAGCTTCCGGTTAGAACCGCAGTAAAGGTCGCGCCCGAGCCTGGTGGGATCTGGGGGCCATTTGTGCTCGATACGTTGCCCGTCTTAGTGAAATCGAGAACCCAATAGTTCGTGCTACCGGTCGTGCCAACGAAAGGCGTAGGTGAAACGTACTGCTTCCTGCCGGACTGCTCAACGATAAAGTTGGCGTCGTATCCGCTATTGCTGGTCTGAAAAACGACGACTGGCGCGTCCGTGCAAATCTGGGTCCCAAAGTGGTCCTGCTGAAAGCCGTTGACGAGCGGCGATCCCGCCACCGATCCATATGGCACGCCGTTGCCCTTCGCTCCAAGTCCGCCGTTAACGACCGGGAAGAACCAGCCATTTCCGTTGTCCAGTGGATTAGCGCAACCAAGAACCCTAACACGGGGATCGTTATAGTTGAGCGTGACCTCATTTGCTGAGGAAATATACGTTGGAACGGACGCTTGCAGTGTGACCTGTGGCGCCGTTTGAGGACCGATGTAGTCCCACGTGACAGCGTTATCAGTCTGTCCGACCGAACGTCCGGACGGACCTCCAGAGCCGCTCGAAGTGCCGCCAGCCATGCAGATGTAGGCATTGCCGCCGTTCGAGACTACGTTCCCGACGGTATAAGCGGTCGACGCCGCCCAGGGAACCGAGCCAACGAGAGTGGGGTTCGTCAAGGCATTCTGGATGTCAGCCTTGGCAAGTAATCGTCTAAATCTAGCAGCGGTCGTCTCCTGCTGCGATTTGTAAAACTGACCCGGCGAAACGCCCTTCTGACCAAACGCCAAACCCGAAATGGCGGCAAGAACAAGCAGGATAACGTGCCGAAATTGCTTCATATGGTTTGCACCGTCCCGATGGAATAGGTGTAGGAGGACGAGTCGCCCGCCGTCACTTTGACTTCGAACTGAGGGGGAGCGACAACCGAATAGCATGTCCACGTCGTCACGCCAGTGGGCAGGGTTGGGGTTACCGAGCCGGGGTTGAACTCGTAGACGTACAGCCCGGTTGCCGTCACGGCGGTCGGAAGCGCGTTCAACGGGTAGTAGGTCGCCGAGCCGGGATCGTAGGCGAGGACCTGGAGTTGCAGGCCCCCCGTCCCGCTCGCTGCCGTCACGTTAAGCGTCACCCTCATCCGGCAGAAACCGAATTGGTTCGTGTTTTCAACGCCCGAGGTGTAAGTCGACGTCTTGGCGGCGGACGGCAAAACCTGCAAATACAGGCTTGGAAAGCTCACCGACCCGACGCTGAGCGTGTTGCTGAGGGATGACGACGGCGGGACGGAGAGGGCGGCCGCGCGCAAAGTGACGTAAACGGTCGTCGTCTGTCCGGAGTTTTGCGCCCCGTTGGTCGTTATTTCCAAGTAACGACTGTTCAGCGTCACGGTGTAGGTCGAGGTGGTCGAGAATACCGAGCTGGAAGCCGCCGTCGCCCCGGTGGAAGCGATGCTGAGCACTTCCGTGGCGAGGTAGCCGCTCCCCGACAAGGGACTTTCGAGCACCAGGGCACTGGCACTTCCGCTGCTCACCGTGCCGATCGACGTGGCTTGAATCGTGGCCGACTGATAACCCGTGCAGTCGAGGTACGTCTGCGTGGTTGGATTTCGCGCCGAATCCTGGGTAGCCGTGATGGGAATGGCGGTGCTCGCCGGCTGAGTACCGGTGATCGATAGCGTGATCGTCTCCGAACTCGTTGCTGTGTTGATCGCCGGCGCGCCTCCGGGGATGACCGCCGCCGTGTTGACGCCATCGTTGATTTTGGTGGTCTGAGATCCCAAGGTGGTCAGATTCGAGGAGACGGTCGAGTCCGTAACCGGCTGGTTGGACTGCCAAAACGTCCCCGAAACCGGCTGGGTCGCCCCCGAGCCGTTGGTCATCATCCGACCGGAAGAGTCCGCCGCGATCGCGATCGGGTTGCCCCCGTTGGTGCCGTATACGACCGACACCGCGCCCGCCGCCCCCAGAAGGCAGGCAAACACCACCGGCAAGACGACATAGAGGAATGCCCGCGGCCTACTGACCATAGATTCTCACCAATAGCCCCGTGCCGGAGGACGCCAGAGTCAACGTCCCCGACGTCGTCGACCAGGCGTAGTACACGCCGGTAGAGGTCGATATCCAGTCCGGCGTCAGGGCCTCTTCGTTCTCGGTGGGCGCCGTGCTCACGCCGAAGCTGACGGTGATCTCGGCGATCGGGGTCGAGCCGTTGGCGGGAAGGCTGGTCGCATCGAAGAGCTGGAGGTACAGCGTGGCGGAACCGGCGTTGTCTCCCACGATCCGGGAGACGCTGTGAGCGCCGGATAGGTAAAGCCCGCTCGCGCCGGATTGCGATGCGGCGAGCATGGCGGTGGATTTGCCAACCGGCTGGCGGCCGTTAGAGCCGCTCCCGGCGATGACGCCGCCGGCGCCGATCGTATAGGTCAGACCGGAGGCGAACTGGGTCGGCGAGTTGGCGTCGGGGGCGTTGAAGCCGATCGCGATGCCGTTTCCGGCGCCGGCCGACGAGTCGTACGTGCCGACAGGGGACTCGGACGCCGTGCCCGAGATCATGGTCACGCAAACGCTGCTTTGAGCAGGTCCGAGGGCGGTCAAAGGGTAGCCGCCCGGGCTGGTATGCGTGAGCTGGTAACCGAGGCCGACGGCGGTCCCGGCGGGAAAACTCACCAGGCAGTGGCTGAACTTGGCGCCGTTCGAGTCGACGAGCGGCACCACCTGCCCGAGGTAGTTGCGCACCTCGACCTGGGCGGTGGCGCCCTGGGCGGAGTAGAACGCCGCCTGCGAGGGCGCCACAGCGGTACCCGGAGGGTTAACCTGGCGCGTGAACACGGCCAGGAAAGCAATAAGACAGTTGATCATGGGGCTCCTTTGGTTGGTGGGTTTAGTGGTTGGGGGGAGGTTGGGTTCTGTGTTAGGCCGCCTCCTGCGAAATGAGTAGTGGTGCCCTGCGCGGGCGGCGCATTCCTGTTTGCTACCTCCTCCAGGGTTCACACCCTTCGCTGCAAGCTGCCGGCCCTTCAGGCCTGTGAAGCCGATCCGCGCAGCGGGAGGGGAAGAGAAAAGACCACCCATTCCTATCCTCTTCCCTGAGTCCTGTAGCGAACCTGTGCCGTGCTGATGCCAGGGCTTACGTGTTCGAGTGAAGCGAGTCAGCCCTGGCGCACGGCACGAGAGCGTTAAGCAGGACTCCAGGAAGAGGATAGGAATGCGCCGCCCGCGCAGGGCACCATTACTTATTCTCGCGGGAGGCGGCATAACGGAGAAACCAACGAACCTCCAATTTGTGAGACCGCTCCTTTACCGCACCTTCTACACAAAACTAATCCCATCCTCCGAAAACCGAATCGTCTCCGCGCCGGAGAGCGAAAAGAGCAGGCCTATCCGCCAGGATCCGTCGGAGGCGGGGGACTCTCGGCAGGCGATGGGGGCGTTGTCGACGCCGGTCACGGTCGTGACCGTCCAATCGCGCACCACGTTTAATTGCGAATCGAGCAGTTTGCCGTACACGTCGAAGGTGACGCCGCCGTCGGGGGTGTCTACCTTGAACAGCCATCGCAGGCCGTTGGCGCCTTCGTCGAAATCGCCGGTCATGCCGGTCCCCATGCCGATCGAATCGACCCATGTGTTGCCTTCATCGTAAGTTCTCGCCCAGGTGCAGTTGACGCCGTCGCCGTGGAACAACCCGATCGGCCAGCTTGCGCCCAGGTCGGCGAACCGGGGACGCGCCCACACTGCGGCAAGGCCGGTGTCCACCGCCGACCAAGTCTGCGGCAGGACGTTTCCCACGCAGGCGAGCACGATGTTCCCCGAAGTCGGACTTTGATAAACGATCGCATGGCGGCAGTTATTCGACACGTCGTAACCGAGCGGCGACGAAGTGGGCGACGAGCACGGCGGCAGGTTCGGCCACGACAGGATCGAGCTGCCGACGAACGTACACGCCGAGCCCAGCGGCCCGGGGCAAGAGAAGCCGGGACCGCATTCCGGAAGCGTGCTCGTCAGGCATCGGGCCGTCTCGATAACGTATTGCGATGTGTTTCGGGTGCTCGCGCAGGTGGTGAATCCGGGGCTGGAACTGGTGCTGCCGGAGCCGCTGGTATCTCCGCCCGGGTCCAGTCCGCACGCCCAGCTTGTCGCGATATTCTGCCCGGCGACGGAGACGTTCTTGTCCTTGATCGTCACCTCCGAGCCGGTCAGCAGGGAATTGGAGGTGAATTGAACGCCGGTCCAATCCTCGGGGAAACAGCCAGGACAGGTACCGCTGATCGGGGCGCTCGTAACGCTCGAATCGACGGCGACGCCGACCGTCACATTATAGGAGTTCGTACCGCCGATGGCGGGAAGCGACGCAAGGCAGGTACATGTCCCGCCGGTATCGCCGCTGTCGAACGCGACTTCGTCTTGGGTCCAGACGCCGCCCGCCATGTACTCGTATCCGCCCGTCAGGCTGACCGAATCCGACGCCTCGCCGACAGTGGCAGAACAATCGAGGGGCCCCGGAAGCGCGATCGGCATCGACGGCGTGAGGGCGGTTGCGTTTTGCCGCTCGTCGTAGCCGGAGCCGGAAACGCTCTCGGCGCCGATGCTCAAGACCGTCGTTTCCGCCCCGCCGTCGACGCTGAGGTAAACGGTGAGCGATTCGAAACTCAGTGCGAAGTTGCAGCCCGCACTGACCGTCAGCTCGGCGTTCGCCATCAGGAACCGCAGATACGCGCTCGAAATCGCGCCGGATACCGCCGCCGGCGTGTAGCTGCCCCAGGGGGTGGTGACCGATACCACGTATTGCCACCCAAACCCGGTATCGAGCTTCTGAATGACGCCTTGGATTCCGGTCGATCCCGCCGAATACGCCAGCCCCCACGTCTCTTGGAGGACCCCCTCGAACGATTCCGCGTCGTACTGCCCGTTCGCCGCCGGCCCGCCCGACGTCGCCGAGAAGTTCATGACGAACTGGTAGTCGGTCGCCGCCGCGTTCTTGTGGATCATTTCGCCCCATCCCCGCACCCCCGGCAAGGCGGCGCCTGCGTTTGCGGAAACATTTGGGTTGCTCGCGTCTGAATGAGGCGCCCGATTTCGTCCATAAGCGTGCGGGTCGCTTCCGGATCGTCGCTGCCGATCTCGACGTGAATCTCGAACGCGGATGTCTTCATCCGCCGCTCAGCTTGGTGGGGCCACATGGTCATTTATGCCTCTTGGCGGTTCAAGACCGGCCGGCGGGCGACGATCTCGCCGCCCACGAAAACCGTTTGCTTCGACAGAGCCTTCAGCGTGTTCCAGTTCATCGCGATCGCCCGGACGGATGAGCCGTACACGTCGAGGGGACAAACCAGCGAGCCAACTTCGCCGATGTACCGGCAGGGGCGCCACACGCCGTCGGGGGACGATGAATCGCCGAAAGTGCCCACGTTCTCGAACGCGCCGCTGAAGGTCTTGATGCGCACCGTAACCGGATCGCCGGTCGCCCGATTCAAGGTAACAAGGTCGCCGCGCCACACGCCGGGCAGGTACTCGCACTCGAATTCGACGATCTCCCTCGCCTGCGTCAAGCGAGAGTAGAGCAATCCGCAGGCGTACAGGGCGGCGTCGATGGTGGTGATCGACGGATCGACCCAGCCAAACTTGCGAATACTGCCGAGCCAATTAGCGGGGCGCGAGGCGGGGGCGGTGGAGACTGCCTGAGACGCCGTATCCGCCTGATGCGCGACGATCGGCTTGCCGCCCCTTGGGTCGCGACCCGTCACCGTCACGTCGTTGGCCTCCGGCTCCAGGATCTGGGTCGAGTACGAGCGGTAAACGGTCTGCCACGTCGCGCCGGAGTCGGCGATCGAGGGATACAACGTCACCGAAGCCGTGCTCGGCAGCGAGTATCCGGCAGTGGTGTCGGCGGGGTCGATCAGGCTCAAAACGGGAGGTGAGGCCGGGGAAGGGTTCGGCCGGAAGCCGTGAAACCAGGTGGCGGCATAGGTCTGGTGCAGCCGGTCCAACACCTCGGCGCCCTTGTCGCCCGCATCGCAGAGGAATGCCCACTCGCCCCCGGATGGCGCCATAAACGGCAGGGCGAAGTCGGCGCCTGCCGGCGAGACGTATACGAGGGAGTTCGGAATACCGATCATCGACGCGACGAGCGCGTACGCCGCCGACAGCGTCAGGCCGTCGAGCGGCACCGGTTCGCTAAACACAAACTCCTCGGCGAGCTTCCACAAATCGCGGATTTCGATGCCGATCTGTTGGTTCTGATCGTAGCCGTCAGCAGTGAAGCCGAAGGCGTCGGTCCAATGCGGCGGCTCGGCGATGCCGTTGAGGATCATCCCGTGTTCGTCGGAGACCTGGATCGCGCGGTGGCACTGGGTGGTGATATCCTCGCCTCCCGCCGTGCCGATCGCCTCCGGCTGCTTCAGCGTGACGGCGGCTCGCGTGCCTCCGACGGTATCGGTGACCTCAAGGTGGAACGCCGTGACATCAGGGAGCAACTCCAGGGCGCCTCCTTCCGGCGTCGCCGTCTCTCCGGTCGTGGGCGGGTAGTACGCCCTCGCGCCGTACACGAAAGGGGTCCAGTTCGGCGCCGCCCCGCCTGTCAAAGCCAGCTTGGTTTGCATGGGGTTGGCCAACGAATACGGGTTGGCGGCGGGGGTGACCACGCTCGGCGTAACCAAGCCCGCGCCCGTTTGCGACAGCGATTGGTACACGACGAAGCTTGGCGAGCCGCTCGGGGTTTGACGCCAGCCGCTCGGAGCGCCACAGACGAACCCGTTCGCCGCGTACTGCAGCTTGGCAAACCGGAGGTTGGCCGCCACCGGCGTCTGCACCTTGAACCAGAAGCTCTCCCCCGGCGTAATCGTGAGGCCGCCAGTGCCCTCCGGCAGGTCCTGGAAAATATGGCAGAACGACCCGCCCATGCTTGAGACGACCAGCAACTCGCGGTCCCGGCACGGGATCAGCAGGATCGTCTGATAGCCGCGCGGCGTCATCGGGGTCGAGCCGCCCCCCAGCGTCGGACCTTGCGGCAGCGCCTGGTCAAAGTAGTTGGGGCTGCCTCCCCCGCCGGAATACGCGCCGACTTGGTAGCCGTTCTTATATACGTCGGCGCTTCCGTCGGCGTAAAACCGCACCGCGACGCCCGCCGTGGAGTCGCCGGTATTCGACCAGCCGACATCCAGAATGCCATACGGAGCATTGGTCACGCCTTGGGTGAACAGCTCGACCACCATCGGCTGGTTCACGCCCAGCGTCGGCCCGACCCCGCTAAGGCCGCTCGAGTTGGCGGCATTGTAAAGCATAAAATCGCCCCCCAAGTCCGCCTGGTGCCCCGTCCACGGACTGGAAAGGCCAAAGTCGGCAGGCCCCAACTTGGCATAGATCCCCGAGTCGGAAGTAGTCCACCCCCCATACTTCGCCGCCGGCCGCAGCATGCAAGTATTGGTAACCGGATCCACCCAAACATCCGCCCAACTAGCAGGATCCCAATCCCGCCCGGACACGAGCACCGACAAAGCATCCACCGAAAGCCGATCCTGCGAGGGATCAAGAAGAACAGAAAGAAAAGACATAGTAATGGCTCCGGTTCCCCTCGCCCATTTGGTTCGTAATGGGAGAGGGGGCAGGGGGTGAGGGAAAAGGCATCTCAGCCAGTTCCAACGTTCGCGGTGCCAGCCGTTTCCGGAACCCTCACCCCTGCCCCTCTCCCTTTTCGCACGAACCATCAAAAAGGGCGAGGGGTCCGGACCGCTAGCGCGGGATAATCCCCTGCCGAATCATCGCGGCCGCGTGTTGGGAGGTGTATTC
>Ga0206967_1156_pt2 | contig 13503 bp, 8 predicted proteins | sample Alteio_BWOrgHeat_24_FD_153259 | JGI IMG/M metagenome (GOLD analysis project Ga0206967, IMG submission 153259) | Enriched cells from forest soil in Barre Woods Harvard Forest LTER site, Petersham, Massachusetts, United States -... | ecosystem: Environmental > Terrestrial > Soil > Temperate forest > O...
GTTCCACGCCGACCTCGTCGCTCTTTGGTTTGAAGGGCGATTCCGTGTCCCTGGCCAGGGTCACCAGGAAGATCCGGCTCATGTCCTGGTAGACATGATTGAAGTCATTGAGGGCATAGGTAGGATTGAACTCACGATCGGAAACAAAGAAGAGATATTTGCCGTCCGCGCTGAACACGGGACTGCGCGAGTCGAACCAGGTATCGGTCACTTCCAGCGGCGTATTCTTATCCAGCGAATAAAGCACGATGCGGTCCCAGGTTCGGCGTTCGGGATGGACGTAAGCAATCCACTTGCTGTCGGGAGACCACGCGAAATCCCTGATTTCCCAGGCCTTGCCCTGGGCGACTGGCGTCACGGCCCGGGAGGCTACATCTATGTACTGGAGGCGCAGCTTCTTGTCGGACCAGAGAATCTTTTTGCTGTCGGGCGACCACTTGATCTCATATTTGTAAGTGTCGGCCCCCTTCGTGAGCTGTTGCGCAGAGCCGCTGCCGTCCTGGGCCGTCACATAGATCTCATCCTCGCCGCTGGCGTCGGAAATAAAGGCGATGTGTTTGCCGTCCGGCGACCACTCGGGATCGCGCTCGTGAACGCCGGGGGTGCCAGTCAAGTTGCGGGTAGGCCCGGTATGCGCGGGCACGGTGAAGATATCGCCGCGGGCGCCGAAGACAGCCCGCTTGCCGTCGGGAGCAATGCTGAAATAAGCCACGTTCTTGCTCACGTTGGTCAAGCCGCCGCGCCCGGCAACCTGGTCTTCGAGAATCTGCACGGGAACCTTGGTGACGCGCTCCGTATCGAGATCGAGGCGGAACACGTAGCCGCCGTACTCGAAGACGATCGCCTTGTCGCCGAGGGAAGGGAACTTAATGTCGAACTCATCGAAATGCGTGAGCTGGCGGGTCGTCTTGCTGAGTGTCTCATAGACATAGAGGTTCATCCGCTTGTGCTCATCGCGATCGGAGAGGTAATAGATCTTGTCGCCGCTCCACATGGGGATGATGTCGGAAGCCGGGTTGTTGGTGATATTCTCCGTCTTCTTGGTGTTGAAATCATAGATCCAGACATCGTCGGTCATGCCGCCGCGATACCGCTTCCAGGTGCGGAACTCGCGGAAGACGCGGTTATAGGCCAGCTTGCTGTCATCGGGAGAAAAGGAACAGAAGCCGCCGCGCGGCAGGGGCAGCGGCTCGGGCAGCCCGCCCTTGATCGATACCGTATAGAGCTGGCCGAGAAAGGCGTTTTCCTGGTGCATGCGCGAGCGAAAGACGATGTGCTCGTTGTCGTGCTTCCAGCCCATGACGATGTTGTTCGGGCCCATGCGGTCCGAGACATCGTCGCGGCCGAGCGTTTCGGTGAAGGTGAGGCGCCGGGGCACGCCGCCCCGAGCCGGAATCACATAGACCTCGGTGTTGCCGTCGTACTGGCCGGTGAAAGCGATCCACTTGCCGTCCGGAGAAAAGCGCGCGAACATCTCGAAGCCGTTGTGGCCGGTGAGCTTGCGGGCCACGCCGCCGCTGCCGCTGACGGTGTACAGGTCGCCGGCATAGGTAAAGACCAGCTGGTTGCCGTGGCTGGCGGGGAAGCGCAGCAGCCGCGCTTCCTGTGCTCGCGCGCCCGAGGGCAAGACCAACGCCAGTATTACGTGCAAGGGAATGTACTTCAGCATCGAATCTCCTTCTGGCTTTTCTGACTTGTCTGTCGCAGGCAGGTTGCTCTAAATTCAGCGTTGCACTACACCAGCCCGAAGCGCCAGCGAGGGCCTCGCTGGCGCTTCGGGCTGGTTGCAGATTCGGAACCGCTATTTACCTTTCGATAGTTTTTACAACGGGCTGCTCAATGGACAGACGATTGATTTAGGATTTCTGTTCACGACTTGCCAGGGGCATAGCTGCTGATAAGATGGTGGCAAACCCAGCGAAATGCTTCTCCAACTCGCACGAGACCAGCATGGAGCGTAGAAGGCCCGTCCACGACTTCTTCCTGAGCTTCCAACCCTACATGCAGTCGCGCCGGCGTTTGCGCAGGCGGCTGTTGCTGGCTATTCTGGTGATCGGCGCCGCCTCATTGCCGGTCGCCTTGGCGCTGCTTTTGACGCTTTAGACGATCAGGACGCCGACGAGCACGTCGTAGCAGGCATGCGCGCCCACGGCGATGCCAAAGCCGCGCAATTGATAGAGAAGAGCAAAATAGAATCCGGCCAGGCTGCGGAAGAGAAAGACGTAGCCGTTGATCGGTTCGCCGTACGGCCCCAGATGATGGGCCGCCGCAAACAGGACTGCGGAAGCGATGCCGACCAGCAACGCGGAGATGATGCGCGGCACGCCCATGAGCCGAAAGACGATCCCCAGCGCACAGAAGAGCAACAGGCGAAACAGCATCTCCTCGTAGATGCCGGCGCCGACAAACGTGACGACACGGCCCAGCGTTTTGCTGTCCATGCCGACGCTGAGATGGATGTCGAATTGTTCCAGGAAAGGACCGAGCTCCTTGCTCAGCGCCCACAGGCCGAAGGCAAACCCCACGCTCTCCAGGGCCATGCCGAGCCAGACGTTGAGCGGCCGCAGCGGACGATCCGTAAGCCGGAGCAGGCTCCAGCCCACAAACACCGCGACGATGAACGCGGGAGCGCAATAGAGCTGCGACAGGCCGAACGATTCCAGCCCCCAGCGCAGCCAGGTGTCGGCGCCGTTACGGAGCAACTCCGGCTGCGGCCCACCCAGCCACAGGACGCCGGCTTCGTAGACCACCAGGAGCGGAGCCAGGAACAACAGGCACGACCAGGGATGCCGGGTCGCGCAAAGATAGCCGCCCGGGCGGCGCATGCATGTCCTCCGCGGGATGCAATCGGCGCTCTCTCTTGTTACACGAGTTCGGGATAGCGGCCGCCAAGCCGGTCGCTGCGCTCGCTCTGCGGCAGCAAGCGCACAATGCTTCTCCCCTCGCACTGCGCCAGGTCCACATGCCGCGGATAAGGTAAAAGCTGGCCGTCGCCGTCGGTAAGGACGGCCAGCACGGGTCGCGCAGGCGTCTGCAAGTCGCGGCGGCTCGTGGGCGTGGCGACCACCAGGGCCGCCGCGCCGTCCGCCAGCTCCACGAGCGAGCCTACCGGGTAGAAAGAAAGGTGCAGCAACCGCTCCGCCTGGTAGCGATCGAGCCCGCCCCCTTCCGCCAGCAACAGCGTATCCGTAAGCGCCGTCCGCGTATCCAGGGCCGGTCGATGCGGCCTGGGCGTGCACAGGGCAGCATAGATATCGCAAACGGCGATCAGGCGGGTGAGCGGAGCGATTTGCTGATCGCGCAAGCCGCCGGGATAGCCGGTGCCGTCGAGCCGTTCGTGATGTCCCAGGGCCGCCTCGGCAAGCCAGGCGCCGCCTGGCAAGAGACGCGTCAACATCTCGGCGCCGGCATACGTGTGCCCTTCGATCGCGCGGCGCTCCGCATCGTTGACCGGGCCGGGCCGCGCCAGGATGGCCGGATCGACGCCGAGCATGCCGACATCATGAAGCAGGGCGGCGACCATGGCCTCGACCGGCGTGCAGCGCAGCTCCGCTTTGTCACGCACGACGCGCGCCAATACCTGTGCAGTATTCAAGCCGTGGCTGGCGACAAAGCGTGCCGGTTGGCGCGGGTCGGCACTGAGAAAGCGCAACGGCCCGGCCGCGGCGGCTTCCGCGACAATGGCGTCGGCAATGTCGGCGAAAGGCTGCAGAGTGACCGCCAGACCCGTGTGCAGTTGCGTGATGAGATCGGCCAAGGCATCGATCCGCCGCTGCTCGAAGCGCCGCTGCTGCACGGCGGCATGCAAGCCGGCAATGCGCTCGGCAACCACGCCCAGCATTGCTTCCAGCCCTTCGCACAAACGCAGCTGCACGCTGGCGGCATCCGGAAAGGCCTGAAGCATGCGCAGCGCCGTGTCGGCCATGGCTGCCGTTTCGTGGTAGCGCCGTGCGAGGGCGCCTTTCATTTCCTGGCCGGCACTGTCCGTGACCGGCTGCGTTGCCGGAAACTCCTCGCCCAGCAAGCGGAGCTGCGCCACGAGTTCACGGCCCTGCTCGAGAATGCGGCGGGCACGGGCGGTCAGTTGCCGGGGGAGCGTGGCTGCGGCTGCCGCCGGCGCCGGGGCCAACTGGCGTAGTGTTGTATCGAGCAACACCGTGTGCTGAGCGCCGTTGGACACCTGGCGTTCCAGGCGCTCGATCCGGCCGCCCGTATCGTTCGCCTCCGGACCCGGCGTTGCGGCCGTGTCGACTCCCGGTCCCTGGACCTGCTCCAACTGCTGGCGCAGGGCGGCGATCTTTCTCAACAGCACCTGGGTGTCGGTCATCCCTGCTTCCCCGGTTTTACCTGGTTTCGCCTGGCCATCTGTATTTCAGTCGGCTTTGGGGCTCTTCTTATAGCATCGGAGGGAAGCAGCGACAGACTTTAGGACGAGGATACCGTTCCCACGGAACTTGTGTGCCATGCTTTCGCGGCCCCGGTTAGGCATGACAGATTGGGCAAGAGCGTGCTGGGCCGCGAAAGCATGCCACCCGGAACCAACTTCCCGACTTGTTTGCCGTCGTCGCCGGGTCTACAGTATTACCCAGGCGGTAGTACCTTATGTTGAACATCCATGACACCGGGGCGCGGCTCTGCGATGGCGTAACTCGCCGCGAATGGTTACGTGCCGGCAGCCTTGGCGTGTTCGGGCTTTCCCTGCCGGCGTTGCTCGGCAGCCGCCAAGCCGTCGCCGCGCCCGCGCGCACGGGGCAGGCGTTCAGCCGGGCCAAATCCTGTATTGTGTTGTTCCTCATGGGCGGGCCGCCGCAACATGAGACCTGGGACCCCAAGCCCGATGCCCCGGTCGGAATTCGCGGCGATCTGAAACCCATTCAGTCCTCAGTCCCCGGCCTGTGCGTCGGCGAATTGATGCCGCGCACCGCCCGGCTGGCGCAGCACTGTTGCGTGCTGCGGGCCATGTCCACCAACGACAACGCCCATTCATCGAGCGGTTACTGGATGCTGACCGGTTATCCGCACCAGCCCACGAACGTGGAGAACGCCACTCCCGGTGCGCCGAATGACTGGCCGTGCCTGGGCGCCGTAGTGCGGCGCTTGCGGCCGGGCGGAGGCATGTTGCCCGCGTCGGTAACGGTGCCGGAGCACATCTGGAACACCGGCGGCATTACCTGGCCCGGTCAGAACGCGGGCTTCCTGGGTAGGACCGCGGACCCCTGGCTCATGATGTGCGATCCCTCCGCCCCGGATTTCCAGGTTCCGGAGCTCGGCTTGTCCGCGGAGGTGCCGCCCCTCCGGCTGCAAGAACGGCGTTCCCTGCTGGAGCAGGTCAACACGCATCTCGATCACGTGGACCGCAGCCATAACATGGCTCGCTATGACAATCAAACGCGGCAGGCCTTTGATCTGCTGCGCTCGCCGCGCGCACGCAAGGCTTTCAATCTGCAACTCGAACCCGAGGCGGTGCGCGAGCGCTACGGCATGAGCCGTTTCGGCCAGAGCGTCTTGCTGGCGCGACGCCTGGTGGAGGCCGGCGTTTCCCTGGTACAGGTCAACTGGACGCGCACCAAGGAAGACAAGGACACCAATCCTGTCTGGGACACACATAGCGACAACAGCAAGCGCCTGCGCACGGCTTTGATGCCGCCCATGGATCAGGCCTACTCGGCGCTGCTGACCGACCTGGCGGACCGCGGCCTGCTGGACGAGACGCTCGTCGTCTGGATGGGTGAATTCGGCCGTAGCCCGAAGATCAACGCCGCCGGCGGCCGCGATCACTGGGGCCATGTCTTTTCCGCTGCCCTGGCCGGCGGTGGCGTCCGCGGCGGCCAGGTGCACGGCGCCTCCGACCGCATCGGCGGCCATCCCCGGGAAGGCCGCGTCCAGCCCCAGGATCTCACCGCAACCATCTACCACTGCCTCGGCTTCCCCGCCGACTCCGAACTCCGCGACACGCAGGGCCGGCCTTTGGTCATCAGTCGCGGTGAAGTGCTTCGTTCGGTGTTCTAACAGATCTTTTGACAAAGCAAGAGGCAACTCACGTCGCAGGCAAACTTGCCCTGGGACGCATAGCGCCGCACGGCTAAAATACTGCGGTCCAAGTCAGGACCGAAGGAATCGGTGAGGAAGTCGATGACCGTGCCGCAACGTCGCCGGGCTGAGCCCCTTAAAACCGCGCCGCGCATGCGCAAGGCGGACCGCAAACGCCAGCTCCTGGCTCATGCCAAGCATCTTTTTGTGACCCTGGGCTATCAGAACACGACGACGGAAAAAATCGCCCGCGCGTCAGGGGTATCCGAGCCGGTCCTGTATCGCCATTTCGACAGCAAGAAGGCCCTGTTTCTCGAAGTGCTTCAGGAAATCCGCGAGGCCACGCTGACGCGCTGGCATGCGGAAACCGGCGACCTGCACGATCCGCTGGCAAAACTGCGCCGCATCATCGATCTGTACCTGGGCACGACGCGCGAGCATGCTATCGAATTCCGCATTATGCACCGCACGCTGATCGAAACCGATGACGAAGAAATCGGCGCCTTTCTGCGGTCCTTTTATCTGGATAGCGAGCGTTTGCTGGCGCGCGTCATCGCGGAAGGACAGACGGCCGGCGTCTTTCGCCGATCCCTGGAGCCGGGGGTCGGGGCCTGGGAAGTGATTCGCACCGCGCTGGGTTACACCTTGACCGCCCCGCTCGGCATTCCCCTTTACGAGGAGCCGAACTACATCGAGCGAGCGATTGAATGCTTGTTGCAATGTCTGCTGGTTCATGACGCGAATGACCGCGTCAATGGTCATTAGTCATTCGTCATTCGCGAATGATGAATCACCAATGACCCCTGTCCTCTTCAAGTCTGCTGCTGATAAAGACGGTGTGTCTCAATGTAGCACTCCACGGCGCGGGGCACGAGATAACGGAGGCTGCGGCCGGTCGCCGCTCGGTCGCGCAGGTCGCTGCTGGAGATGGCAATCGTCGGCATTTCCACAGCGCGTTGCCGGATAGGCACTCCCGCGGGCAGGTGGAGGGCAAGCCGCAGTTCTTCTTCACTCCAGAGCGGCCAGCCTTCGCGTTTCACGACAATGAGTTCAGCCAACTCCAGGATGCGCGCCGGCTGATACCAGTGCACCAGGTCCGGCAAACAATCGGACCCGATGATGAAATCAAAATCATCGCCCGGATTGCGGCTTCTTAGCTCGTTAAGCGTATCCGCCGTGTAGCTGACACCCGGCCGCTCCGCCTCCACGTCGTTCACGCGGAAAGCGGCGTGTCCGGCGATCGCTAGCTGCAACATCTCGAGCCGATGATGAAAAGGGCTCACGGATCGATCTTGCTTGTGCGGCGGCCGCGCCGAGGGGATGAACCAGACCTGGTCGAGGGCCGCCTGCTCCCGAGATTGTTCGGCCAGAACCAGATGCCCGAGATGGACCGGGTCGAAGGTGCCGCCGCAGACGCCGATGCGCATCGCTTGCCTCCATCCGCGGCGCCGCTCAGGCTGGCCTCTTGAGCGCCGGATCGACCGCCACTTCGCGCAGGAACTGCGCCGCCTGCTCGGGGGGCACGGAATTAATGTAGAAGCCGGTGCCCCATTCAAATCCGGCCACGCGCGTCAGGCGCGGAATCACCTCGAGATGCCAGTGATAATGCGGCAGGGCCTGCGAATCGAAAGGGGAGGTATGAATGATGTAGTTGTAGGCCGGATTCTCCAGGGCCGACTCCAGCTTCAGCAAGATGGTTTTCAGCACCGTCCCCAGCTCATCCACCTCGGTTTTCTGAATATTCTCGAAGTGGCTGTTGTGGCTCTTGGGGATAATCCAGGTCTCGAAGGGAAACCGGCTTGCAAACGGCGCCAGGCTGACAAAGTGCGGGGTCTCCAGGACGACTCTCCGCTCCGACGACAGCTCCTGGTGCACCATGTCGCAATAAATGCAACGGCCGCGATAATTGAAGAACTCCAGCGCGCCGTTCATCTCTTCCTGAACGTTGATCGGCACGATCGGCGTGACGATGAGCTGCGAGTGCGTATGTTCGATGGAGGCTCCCGCGGCGGCGCCCACGTTCTTGAACAGCATGCCGTAGACAAAGCGGCGGTCCTTCTTGAGGTCCACGAGCCGGTCGCGGTAGACCCACAGCACCTCGCGAATATTCTCCTCGGAAAGCTTGGCGATGGTGGTTTCGTGGAAGGGACATTCGACGATGACCTCATGGGCGCCGATGCCGTTCATCTTGTCGTAAATGCCTTCGCCGCGTTTGTTCAGGTCGCCTTCGATTTGCAGTGCCGGATATTTGTTGGGCACGACGCGTACGCGCCAGCCTTTCTCATTCGGCTTGGTGTTACGATCGCGATAGGAGATGATTTCGTACGGGGTCTGGCCCTCCTGGCCTTCGCAGAATGGACAAGGGCCCGTGCTGGCCGGGAGCGGCTCCATCTTGGGCACCACCGGACGCTTGGCCCGGTCGGTAGCAATGATAACCCAGCGGCCCACAATCGGATCCTTGCGCAATTCCGGCATTGGCAAACCCTGCAACAGGTGGCTGATGTTTCCGAGCGTCTTGTCCACAAGTGAACTTTATCAGGGGTTGATCCTGGCGTACAGCTTCTCATATTCGCCGGCGATCCGGTCCCAGGACCAGTCCTGGCGCATGCCGGTTTGCATGAGGGACAGCCACTGCTCCGGATGTTGGCGATAAAGGACCAGGGCCCGATCGGCGGTTTCGAGCAGCGCCGCAGGGGTATAGGCTATGAAGGAAAAGCCTGTGGCCGTGCCCGCGGCGAGCCTTTCCGGCGTGCAATCCGTGATCGTATCGGCGAGGCCGCCCGTGGCGCGCACGATGGGGACGGTGCCGTACTTGATGCTGTACAGCTGGTTCAGGCCGGCGGGCTCGTAGAAGCTGGGCATGAGAAAGATGTCTGCGCCGGCCTCGATCTGGTGGGCCAGCGCCTCATCAAAACCGAGCATCAGTCCGACGCGATCGGGAAAACGGGCGCGTAGGCTCAGCAGCATCTCGTGGTAAATCCGGTCCCCCTCGCCAAGCACCACGAGTTGAACATTTTTGCGAAGCAGCGCATCCGCGGCCTTGCCGACCAGGTCCACGCCCTTCTGCTCGACCAGCCGGGCCACCATGGCGAGAAGGGGAGTCCGGGATTCCTCGGGCAAGTTGAAGCGGCGCTGCAGAGCCGCCTTGCAAACCGGCTTTCCCATTGTCACGCTGTCGGCATCGTAGTTGGCCGCGAGACGGGAATCCGTGGCCGGATTCCAGAGCGAATAGTCCACGCCGTTCACGATGCCGGACAGACGCTCTCGGCGCTCGCTCAGCACGCCTTGCAAACCGCAGCCGTAATACGGCGTCTGGATCTCCCGGGCGTAGGTCGGGCTGACCGTGGAAATGTAATCGGAGAAGACGATGCCCGCTTTCAAAAGATTGAGCTGGCCGTAGAACTCGAGCTGACTGGGATTGAACAGCTTCCAATCCAGCCCGGTCAGCAGCATGTCCCAGTGCCAGAACTGCCCCTGGTAGGCAATGTTGTGAATGGTGAAGAGCGTGCGGATACTGCCATAGAGAGGCTGTTTCCGGTACATCTCGCGGAGATAGACCGGCACCAGGCCCGTCTGCCAGTCGTTGAGATGCAATATGCTCGGCCGCAACTCCAACAAACGAACGGCTTCCAGCACGGCCCGGCTGAAGAATATGAAGCGCTCGCAGTTGTCCGGGTAGTCGCGTTTCTGTCCGCCGGGCGCCGTGAACTGGTAGAGTCCTCGTCCCCGGGCAGGATCGTCGCGCTCGAAATAATCGGGCTGTTCCACGAGATAAACCGGAACCGGCGATCCCGGCAGAGAAGAACGCCACAGGCTCCCTTTCACGATGCGATGACCGATGGGAATGCTCAATTCCAGGCCCGTCGGCTCGAGAGGGACCTTGGCCGCGCGGACGCCGCGATAAAGCGGCAGAATGATGGCACATTCCCAGCCGCGGCCGGCCAGGGCACGCGGCAAGGCGCCGGCGACATCGGCCAGGCCGCCCGTCTTGGCAAAGCCGACCACCTCAGAAGAGGCCAGCAGCAATTTGTGTTCGGGGCCGTTCGCCATGTACTGAGCCGTGCTCCGGCAAGGCGTGCGTGGTGAGGATTCATATACCCTTTGCTTTGAAGTTGCGCTTTTCTCTTTCGCCCTGGTCTTGCCGGACCCCTGCCGGCTCGTCCGACAGGTGAAGCAGTTCGGGAGCTAGCAGCCGCTGATCCCTATTGTCGACCCCTGCCGGCTCGTCCGGCAGGTGAAGGAGTTCGTCGGCTGGCTGCAGCCCGGCTTCTTGAACTGCTTCACCTGCCGGACGAGCCGGCAGGGGTCCGGCGACACCAAGGGCATAGAGAAAAGCGCAACTTCAAAACTTGCGCGGCAAGCTAGGTTTCTAAGGCGCTGCCCGGAAGCGTCGCCTTTCGCGGAGCGAAAGACGACTGTTCCCGCAGTTCTTAACCTGCCACTCACCAGACTTAGGGACCAGAGGCTTTCTTGGCAACCTGGAGACTGCGTGCGATACGCTCGATCTCCCTGGTCAAGGCCGCTGCATCCGCCGGCAGCAGGCGGGCCGCCAGCGTCGCCCCACCGGCAGCCTGGCGGCTCACGTAGTAGTCCATCAACACTTTCTGCCCGGCGATTTCCGCATCAATGGCAAAGTGCTCCAATTCCTGGGAATTCGCGCGCAGACTGCGCGGCTCTTCGACACGCACGATCGTGGCTTTTTGCTTCTCCAGCCAGTCCCGCGATTCGGCGAGAAACTGTGCCGCCTTCGGTACGCGCTCGGGCGGTTCCACGGTAACGAGAACGCCGTTGCCGTTCGCTTCATCCAGCGCCACTTGCTGACCACGCACGCCTGCCACATGCCAACGGCGCGGGTGCAGGAAACGAATCCCCAGCTCCGCATTCTCATAGAGCAGAAGCGTGTTCTCGCCGTCCGGTTCGGTGTTGACGCCACGCAGTCCGGCGTCGCTCAGTTCCGCGACCCGGTTGTGGGCCTGCCGCGTCAGGACAAAGCGGCCTTCCACGGCGCCCAGCACCTTGCCGTCCTTGTCCAGGAGAGAGCTGACGCCTTGCAAGCTGAGGTAGCTGATGTGGTGCGATTCCAGATCGAAGAAGAAATGGCCCTCGAGTTGCTGGCGGTTCGGCCCATCCTCATTGATGCCGCGCACCGTGCCCGAGAACGATACGCGGGCATGGCGGCGGTTGGACAGCGTGGTCACCTGGTCGAAACGGCACTCCACTTCCCCCTCTTCGATGCGTTCCATGTCGGTCAACTCTTGTATGGATGCCCTGGTGGCCTTCCAGCGGTCGCCTATGGCCACGGCCTTGTCGGAAAGCATGCCGGTCAGGGCCGGCGTGAATACGTCGGTGCGAACCAGGTCGATCTCACCCCATGTCAAGGGGCCGTCCGGCGAGAACGGCACCTCGGCGTTCTCATGACGCAGCACCACCAGCCGGCGCACGGCCGGCCGAATCGTACTCTCTTGCGGCCGGTCGCCAACCTTGCGCTGAAAGTCAATGCGGCGGTAGACGCGCATGGTCTTGTCGACCTGGCCGTCTTTTCCCGCGTTCAGCACGCGCTCGTCATACTCAATGGCGCTATTGCCGGTGACCGTGAGCGAGCGCGGCGGCGTGCCCGCCTTTTCCGCCGGCAAGCTCAGATTGCCCGAAAGCTCAACCCGGCAACTGACGTGATACTGGTACCCGGCAGGAAACGCTTCCCGGAGCATCAGGGGCGCTTCTTCGGCTCGCAAGGAGCCTGGCCCCAGGCAAGCGGCGCATAGACCCAGGAGCGCCAAACCAGCTGACTGGAGCGAACGTGACATAGGAGTATCCTCCAGGGGTAGTCGCCTTATCACATGGGCAATGCTGCCCCTCGATTCTACACAGGGAGAAGGCATTGCCGACCAGGCATCCTCGTGATCCGAAGCCGATTTGTCTGTGAAGAGGGAGCAACCTTAGCGAATAGGAAAGATTTGGCGGAAACCGCGTCCTATTTTAGGGCGACGGAATAATGATCACACCAGTTGCAAGTTACTCCAGCTCTTGTGCAAATGTATATGCCGGCTGGCAGAAACTACACGACGCTTTTTGGATCGCTAATTTTCGTTCAAACAATGTGATAGCTTATAAACTATTGTGATATAAAGACTTGTGTTCCTATGTCAACGACCAGTGGCAGTGAACGCCTCGAAAATCGAGATAACGGCCCGCAGTTTGCTCCCCCTGAGGTAAAGAAGAAAGCCATTCGCTAGCAGGAAGCACAGCGAAGCGATCCCCGAAATGGCGTCAAGAGGACGCCGAAGCAACTGTAGGGGCGTCGCGGCGTCCGTGTGTTTTGACAAACCCGTTCGGATTTTCCCCGACAATCCGAACCTTTAAGTGCAATCCAAGCGTCTAACTGAGGGCTGGACTGGTTTAGATCGTCCAATTTGCATGAAAACTGGAGTCTTTTTTGTAACGATTATTAGTAGCAAGCGTAATACTTGTTAGAGGAGCGTGCTCGGCAGGATCAGGCGGCTGATCCACATGGGACAGGAGGCAACCATGAGCGATTTCAAGAACCCAGCCATGCGGCAGTTGGCCGATCAACAGATGCGCTTCGCTCCCCCTGCGCGGCGGCTGGACCAGTTGGCCCGCGCCGAGAAGCTCCTGACGCAGATCGAGCACGATAAGCAGTATCCTTACCAATACATTTGCTTCCGCATCACCGAGTTCCGCCCGACTTCTTATCCCGATCTGCGGATCGACGGCAACGACCTGGAACACGATCTTTATGCCTTCATCGAGGCGCTGTCGCGCTCGACCCCGGCCGTGCCGGTCGAATCGATGCCGGAGCCGGTGTTGACCCTGGAGCAGGTCAGCGAACAGCTACACGTGTCCACGAAGACGATCAGCCGCTGGCGCGAGCGCGGCTTGGTGGGGCGGCGCATTTTGCGCAACGGCCGGCGGCAAGTGGGCTATTTGAAATCGATGGTCGATCGCTTCCTCACGGCCAACAAAGATCGCGTGGAGCGCAGCGCCCGGTTCTCGCAGCTCTCGGACGACGAGAAAGAGGACATTCTGCGCCGGGCCAAGCGCCTGGCACGCGTGAGCAGCAGCACGCTTACCGAAATCAGCCGGCGCATCGCCCGCCGTCTGGGCCGGTCGCCGGAGACCGTGCGTTACACCATCAAGAATCATGACCGCGCCCATCCGGAGCAGGCACTGTTTCCCGCAGTGACCGGCGTCCTGGATGCACAGACTAAACAAACCCTCTTCAGCCTTTATCGGCGAGGAATTCCCGTGGAGACACTAGCCAAGCGCTTTCAGCGGACGCGCACTTCTGTGTATCGCATTCTCAACGAGGTTCGCGCCCAGCGTCTGCTCGCGCAACCTTTGGAATACATTCCCAGCCCCGCCTTCGACGATCCGGCTGCCGAGATGCAGATCATGGGGCGGATGCCGAACCTGGACGAGTATGAAACCCAGCGGCGGCAAATGCGCATCCCCAAG
>Ga0206967_1164_pt1 | contig 13475 bp, 11 predicted proteins | sample Alteio_BWOrgHeat_24_FD_153259 | JGI IMG/M metagenome (GOLD analysis project Ga0206967, IMG submission 153259) | Enriched cells from forest soil in Barre Woods Harvard Forest LTER site, Petersham, Massachusetts, United States -... | ecosystem: Environmental > Terrestrial > Soil > Temperate forest >...
TTTAGAACAAACAGCGGTGAACATAATAGGTGAGATTGCCATACAAATGTGCTGCATTCGGCTGCGCTACTAACGCTTGACGCACGGCGGATTCACCAACCTCATAGTCACGCGTATACCATGCGCATTGCCCAATAAGATCATATCGTATAAAATTATAGGCATCTTTTTCAATAAATAAATAATCATGGCCTGGATATGGTTTATCAAGCGTGCGACGCAAAAACAGATAACTTAATTCATAATTATGCTGCCTAAGGTAATGTTGCCCAATACGGACTAAAGGTTCAATACGTATTGGTCGCATAGAATATGCTTGCAGGTAAGAGCTCAGCGCTTGATCCCAATTACCCTGTTCTTCATAAATCTGCCCAAGCCTATAGCGAGCCATAAAATTTTCTTCATCCCAACCAGGCAAAGCACATCTTTTTGTGTAATAAATACGCGCATTTTCTGTATCACCCAAACAGGCATACGTTTGCGCTAAATAAAATACCGTACGGGGATCGGTTGGATCACGTTCAAATTCTTTTAATAACAGATCACAGTCTCGAACCCAACGCGCTTTTGTTTTTTCATACCCGTAGCGTGTTGTATGCAATGCAAAAAAAACATCGCTTGGCACACAACAATTACTAACTCTATCTAAACATTCATGAACCACGCCGACAAAATGTATTCCTCGACTAGGTCGAATCAAGCGTTGCGTATAAAAATCTTCATTAGAGCTTGAAATAAGGACCGAATAAGAATCCTGCACATCGTTGAGATGGTCTGCGCAAAATTTCAACAATCCTGGTACATTGTGCAAATGCCATTCGGCATCAAGCATGAGAAAAAAACCGGCATGAGGAAAAGCTTGTTCTGCATGGCATAAAGCCTCATTACGAGATGCTGCAAAGTTAATAAATGGTTTCTGTTTTATGACACCTTGGGTAATGCCGTGCTGAGCAAAAAAATCTTGTGTCACTTCCACTGTTTTATCAGTTGAACCTGTATCAAAAATAAGATATGCGTTAATACCCGCATCGGCAAATGGTTGTAAGGTACTGGCCATAACAGATTCTTCATTTTTCACCATAAGCACAATGACCAGCAAAGGGTCGCTCACTGCGCTACAAACAGCAAAACTATGCGCTACTAAAAAGACACCGAAAAGAGCTTTTTTATAAAACCCACTAAACATTGAATTGGAGAGTTTTTCACAAAATTCAATAGACGCTTTCATACTACAGACATCCCTTTTTTTAGACACTGAATGGTAATTGCAACAGCTGACGACGCGCAGCCTACAATATTTTTTCAGATAAAAAAAGGGGTATTTTAAAAACGAAAGATCAATGGTGACATAATGACCTGCCAATGCAAAATTACTTAAAGCCCTATAAAATAGAGCTCTTGCAAAGCAGATCCCTTTGTACACAGAGATCAAACCAAATACCATCTGCGAAAACTGCGCCGCCGCCAAACATCGATTAATTCATGTATCGCAAGAGATCCAATGTGCGTGCAAAAACGATATCGCTGCCTATTTAGGCATTGATGTCTGGAGTAAACTGTTCCAATTGATATATTCCAAGCTCTTTTTCAAGCCTGCTCACTTTGTGTACCATGGCCTCAAAACCATCTTCACCAAATAAGGCATGCTCAATTGCTTCAAATTTTTCACCCAGCTCTTCAAATTCTTTTTCACTCATTAATGAACGAATTTGTGGAAACAATACGGTGCTCTCTCGTGCTTCATGTGGTCGGTACATAGTAACAAATTTTTTTAATAAGCTTTTTATTGTGTTAGCATCTTTGGGTGAAAGAAATTGATTTTTGCTGATTATTTTTTTTACTTGTGCCGTAATTTCTCTACCCTTTACGTGCTGTTTTTTTAATGTTCTGACGAGCCTAACTTCTTTGTTATTTTTTTCAAAAAGCGGGAATATATACTCCTCTTCCAACTTTTCATGATACGATTCAATAAAAGTTTGTATGATACCCACTGCATGATTCAGTGTAGAAAGTGGAAAGCTCCTACGAGCATCAATCCTGTTCATAATCTCTTCATATATTAATAAAACTCGATCCAAGATAGCGTGCTCACGCATGAGATCTTCTGTTAATGGTATTTCGAATTCTTTTTTTGCGTCAGCAACTATTTTCTTTGGAGCTTTAGCACATAATGAACATGCACTTGCTAGAGACAACAACAGGATCACAACATATCGTATATTCATTGGCTTCCTTCATGGTATCCATTATAGAAATACTTCTCAGGCACTATACACATTCAATGCTACCTGTCAAAAAGAGTGCACGGGACATATAATTGCTAAAGGCTGAAAAATAAACAACCACAGGCCATACGGCTGGTATAGGTTATTCACACCAACGCTGGGTATAGCAAAGCGCAAAAAAAGGGGAGACGAATCCCCCCCCATTTTTTATCTCTATCGTAATTAACAATAAAGTTACTCTCTGATGTCAGATGACTCATCCATTGAGTTGTTGCCAGATTGTCCGTGTGCTTCATCCAAGTCAGCTTGGACAAAACCTGCATCACCTGGATATTTACAACAGGTTTTTTGTTCGTGGCAACATCTGGTAGCTTCTGTTGTACAGCACTTAGTTGTTCTTTCAACTGGACATGCTTGGTATCCAATTTCTTTTACCATACGGCAGCAAGGGAAAACGCGTTGGCCTACAATTTCCTTCTTAACATCGCATTTTGGCGTTTCGCATTTTGGTGCTTCTTCACAGCGCTTTGGTGCACATCTACGCTTACCACAACGTCCTGCGTCAGCCGATGGTACTACCAAGACTAAAGCGGCTACAGCAAAAACTGCTGTTAATAGTTTCTTCATCATAACGAATCTCCTTAAAATATGATTAAACGATTTGTTTTAACATTCTCATTGAACTAACAATAAACTCATCACTATAGATCTCCTTAATCACTCTCCTTATTTAGGGTTAAACCTTTGTTTTAACTTCTAATTGAAATATAGCAATAAAGTTCTATCGAAAGCAACGATTTGTATAAAAAATTTGTCAAAAAAGGTAATTCCAGGTTAAAACCGGCAAAAAAAAGCTGTTTTTTGACCAAAAAAAGAATGCCGGAAGACTATATTTGGTAATTTTTCTTGCCGTGGCACCTAGAACAAGATTGGGGGAGGTATTTCGAGAGTGGTTGCGCAAAAGGCTCAGGGTAAAGCAAGGGTTCACCCTAACCTTTAGGCGTAGCTTGAGACTGCTGTTCTAATAAAGACAGCGATTACTGAAGGGACCAGCGTTCAATGCATAAGAGAGGTGAAAAAGCCTGGAGTAGCTTTTAATCAAGATTTGAGGCTGGCAAACTTGAAAAAGGGCTTAAAGAGATCTTTTTTGGCTGGCAAAGGTCAGTCTCTTTTTAAAAGATGCGTAGATCTATCTGGTGATATTTATTGAGCAAGTAAAGCCAGTATGCAGCCCTGAGGCAAAGCGTATACGTTGTTTTTAGCGTAAGTGGGATCTCTTGCCACGCAAGATACAGGTTAGCTGTCCTGGTTTGGCAAGAAACTTATTTTTTAAAGCTATTTTAGTACCCTGCTTGCTGTATTAATCTCGCTCTGCAGGCCCAGGGAATTTATCAATATCCCATTGCTTGCAAAAACAATGCACAGGCTTATTGTCTTTAACATAGTCATTGCCTTCAATATACACGGGCTCATCTTCAACCACCTTATCTCTATAACCCGCTATGCCCGAACAATAACACTGGCATTTTTCGTTTTCAAGACAACTTTCCCTTGTAGTACATTTATTACGATGTGATTTACCCCTTTTTGCATAGATACCAGCACCTGCCAGAACGAGCACCCCTACAAAGATCATATATCGTTTTTGTGCTACCATAGTAACCCTTTTTTAAACGACCAACATCTATCTTTGTTTTTTTAGCATACTATGTGGCAGAAAAACAATAGTTGCTTTCAAACAGGCAAGAGCTTCTTTTCATAAATCATTTAGGATTTCGGTTACTACACGACCTGCGCTTACAACGGCTGCGTTCATAAACCCTATCTGATTGTATGTCGTACCATCACCTGCAAAATGGCAATTGCCCGTTTGATTGATCGTATAGGGTTCAGGGACGCCACAAAATCCCCAAAATGGAACTACCGCACCCTGTGGAACCACTACGCCGTTAATTATGTGCCCTGTTCCACCGGCTATCTGTCCGGGTGATGTATAAGGGTAAGATCCTCGGGTCCAAGGGATGTAATAACGATTGGCTGTATTAACATTAACAATGAATTTATTTCTACCCTGTTGAAATTGGAAGTTTTTGGAGGATAAGGCACCCGGGAGATTAAAATCTAATTGATACAAATAGCTTTGTACGATGCTTTTAAAATATTTATTTCGAGCAGATGGATGTGTGAGCGAATCAGAGTTTATTATTGGCAAAGCATGTTCTCCACCTCTAAAATCTATAAGAATACCCGTTTGACCCGATTGCCCACTCGATGCCTCCCATGTGAGTTGATATAATTTTTCGGGTGTACCGCTTACCCAAGGGTCTGATGTTGCAGTGTTAAATCCATTGTTCCCTAAATTAAGCCAAAATCTATTTTTGAATTGAATATTTGTTTTTGAGTTAATTCCCATAGGTAGATTTTGGATCGCATACATTTTTAAATCACTGAAACCGGCTTGCGAAATATCAATCCAATAACCCAAGTAAGCAGGATTGCTCGATTGTCTGTAGGTGACAAAGGGATTGGTTAAAATGATATGATCAAAAGGCGGTGGCGTTATCATTCCTTGCGGAGTAGCGAAGGTTAACTCATAAGGAAAATTTCCATACATATCAATAGGTGGCAAATCAGTGCGTTGTTTTATCTTAACTAATCGATAGTTCAAGTAAATGGGTGTTGAAATATCAGAGTTGTTTAAATATGCTACCATTGCTTTGTTTATTTGTGAGTTTCCTCCTGTAACATGATAGTTAGCGCCGGCAGACCCCATGGTAAGTTCCCAAATAAAACCGAGTAAAGGCGATTGATGTGTTGAGTCAGCGCCATTAGCTGCCGTAAACCTTACTTTAAAATATTGAGCCAATTTACTTTTGCTTCCATCACCATCCAGTCGCAAAAATGAACAGAGAGAATCAACATATTCATCTAAAGTCATGTTATCAAGTTGTGCAGTAAATGCTGGATTAGGAAAAACGATCGGCCACGGTGTCGTTACGCCTGGGTTATCTGATGGATACGATGCAGCTGCATCTTGGGATATTTGCTCAGCGATGGGTCAATCCAGTATTCGGATTGGTACGGAAATACCAATCATTGGTTAATTCAATGTTACTATATAAGCCTTGCCGATTGAGATTTCGATTGCCCCTTGGCGATTGAGGGGCTGGTTCTGGATCCTGATATTCGACAATTTCTGTAAATGGAGCCGAACTGGCAGGATACGTTGCTGGAAATTCTACGTATAAGGATAGATTCAAATCATTAACCAAAGCCCTTAAATCTGTATCGGAGGCGCTGATAAGCTCTGCACCCTTTTCGTAAATTTGCCCGTTAGGAAACTGAGCCGATAGAATTCGGCCTCCAAACCGCTCGGACCCTTCATACACGCTTGAAGAGTAGCCGAGTTGGTTTAATCTGTATGCTGCAGTCAGTCCTGCTATTCCAGCGCCAACGATCGCAATTCTAGGTGACTGACTGCGCGTCCTCGTCGATTTGGTCGCTTTCAAAGCTGTCTGTTGAAGAATTTCTAAAGAAAATAACGGTTGCTTATTTTGTATCAAGCGTGATTCATTCCCTCCTGCCGCGTTCGATGTGCAAGGAAAGAAAAGAAGTGTAAAGAAAAGAAGTGTTTCGATGAAAAATAAGGGTAGAACACATACTGTTTTCTTGAGCGTAAGCTTCATATTTTTTTCCTTATCATTGGTTTAGAAACGGAATTCCACACCTATGTTCAGACCTTGTACCCAAAGGCCATTAGTTTTTAGACAGGCTTTTGGACTTGCATCTCCCAACAATAGAGGTGGTACAGTGCCTGTATAGACTACTGCCTGAGTAGGATTGATGTTGCGATCAATCTGTTTACCGGCCCATAACGCGCTGCTGGCATATATAAAGGTGTAGCCCAACTTTATTGCCATCCAATCAAATAACTGACACCCTATATTAAAATTAAGTTCGGGCATCGCGGCACACTTGGTTTGGCTATATTTTCCACTATTTGTTGGGAGTGCAAAATAGCCTCCCGGATACTCCAAAACAGCTCCAAAATTGTTGTAATCATTGGTCAGAAGGTATCCATTGATCAGTACACTTTCACACATGGCACCCAAGGCGATTTTACCTTGTGCCATTATTAATAAGCAGCCATAATCGCATTGCCATACCAAACCTAGTTGACCACCATAAAAGTTATTTTTAGTGTCGAATATATCTTTTGTGGTGTAAGTATCGGCTACATGAGGAGGATTAAAAGGGCTGTTTGTAGAGAATGTTACATGCTCTTTAAAGTTCCAATAGCGAAACCCAGCCAAAGCAATGAATTCGGATCGACAATGGCAGGCAATGGTTGCCAGCGCATTCAGTTCTCCTCCTTGCATTGCATGCGTCAACTTGAATGTTGCTGAACCGGCAATTAAAAAAAATGGAGATGCAATAGCTACAGAATCTTTCGCAAAGGTGACGACATTAAAATAGGGGACCGATAAAAGAGATGAGCTTGGTGAGCCATTGGAACTTACTGAATATTTTTTCGATGCGTTGGGCAGAAAGAAATAGTTGATTTCCGCACCGTAACAATGGTCACAATCAAACCAGTAGCCGAGGGCGGCCCTGGCACCTGAACGCCACCCCGTATCAATTTTCTTACCGCCAAGGACAATCGAACTGTTTTGATCATCGAACACAGGAGATCCTGCCAAAGTTGGCCCTTGAATAACCAAAGGTGCTAATTTTGGAGAGTTTTGAATTTTCCAACATAAGTAATCAACATCGGCCCAAAAACTGTTGCTGTGGTCATTTGTTTGGCAGGTTGAACAACAAGATGGCCTAGCCAAATCCATGTGAGTGTGAATTTGAGTAGAGAGCATAAGACTAACAATGGTCAGTCTAGAAGCAATATCTAGAATTCTTTTAATCATACATTCGCCCTGGTTCTGTTGAATTTTACAAGAAATAGATATTTCGAGTATGATTGCACCGGTCAAAAAAAAGCAACCTTTATATATCGGTACTGCCATCGCGTTGTTGCATTTGCATAATGTGATTGAGTAGGTTGATGTAGGAATTGTACTGATAAAATATGCGTATATCTTTTAAATAATTTTTCTCTGAGAAAAAATTGGATAGAGGCGATGAACTATACAGTGCATAAATGGTTATTACTTTGTAGCACACTCGCACATACTATGGCACCTGCAATATCGATCGTCTATAACTTTAGAATTGGACAGGCCACAAAACAACCAATCAGTGGCGAATCTCGAAAAAAACATAGTGTAGTCACACTGGTTTTCAATCAGTATCAAAAAAAATATAACGAGATCAGTCAAAATTTTGCCGGCGGTTTCGCCTCATTCATCTACACGTTTGATGCCTATTATTTCCGGACCGATGTATCGGCAGCTCATATACATTCCGCCAATGCACAGCATAAAACCACTTTGTCGGCCACGCAAACCGATGATATCCTTTTTACCTTGGGACGAAATTTTAAAATAAAGGACAAGGCAATACTGACAGCTTCTGGATTATTTGGGGTCCCAACTCATAAGATTAATTCATTACAACATGTTGACTTTGGATACGGCCAGGTCGGAACCGGCATCCAACTTGATGGCTCATATGCGCTCAATCAAAAGAGTTCTTTTTTATATGGCGCACGCTCTATACATTTTTTCGCTCGATCGGCAAAAGATACTCTTTGCCAAAACTATAGATTCACCATCGGCAATGTCGGAGACTTACTTGCCGCCTATAAATACAATAGGACCAAGCATGGTCTTGAGACTGGCTATACCATGCGATCACAATTTGATGCTGCCATATGCCCTACTCTTGCTGATGTTGTCAAAAAAACTAACTACCTACGCAGTAGTTTTTATTTTATATATAAATATAAATTCGCTATAAACAATACAGAAAATAGGCTCTTATTCAATATATCGTATGGCTTTGATCATAAACCAAAATTTTATGGTAATAAGTACATTATTACCTTGTGGGGATCATGGAACATAAGCTTTTAATCTGGCACACCATAAAAAGACAAGTGTTTTTAGCTTTGATTCACAATAGCAAGATTGTTCACCTATTTTTATTGTGCTCTATCCATCTGCTACGACGGACAGGTCAAAGAGCAGGCGGAAGAGCTCTGCTTTAGCAACTCTTTTATTACTATGAATGTTATTTCTTGCGCAAGTTGGTGATTTTTTTCTATTGTACTCATTGGCGTGTATTTTGGTATGACTTCCATTGCGCAAAAGAGACAATATGAATAAAAAAATCTATTTCTTATTCGTTTGGTTTATGAGTTCTGTTGGTCATCTGTTGGCTTCACCAGTAGATGGTGGCACAGATTTGCCAAATGGTTCCAATAGCATCCAAGAATCAGGAATTACGCCTGGTGATAGCAATAACATTACGGGAATAAATGTTCTGACTGCAGCAACAGTTAATGTTAATCTTAATGGCAACGTAACAACTGCTACCACTGCATTTACAGTACATAATTCGGTTGTTGTTGTGGCCATTACTCCTATTAATTTAACGGGACTACAAACCATAGATGGCGTTGGTTTGGCGGCCAACAATCGGGTGTTATTAGTGGGCCAATTGAATCCGAAACAAAATGGACTTTGGCTCAGTCAGACTGATGCTTGGATACGTCCAACCGATTTTGCTTCAGGGACTCAAGCCGGTGATTCCTATGTCCTTGTTTCTTCCGGCACTCTTAATGCAGGCACAAGCTGGGGATGTGTTACACCTACCGCTATCATTGATACTAATTCAATCGTTTTTGTACAGCTTGTTGTACAGCCTTCTCCTGCTTGGCAAATAACGGGTGCAAATGTAGGCGGTCAACCTGGGCAGATCTTTAGAGATACAACGGGCAACACCATTAATTTTAAAACTATTGGTGACGGTGATTCCCATATAATCATTACCAACAATACTAATGACGTTACCATTGGAACCGATGCAACAAGTGCTAATATAACCGGTGCTATTGTTGCACGTGATTCTTCAGGCAATTTTAATGCCAATATAATTACAGCAAATCTTATCGGTAATGTTACCGGCAATGTGTCAGGATCTGCCGATTCGGCAACCAATTTTACCGGGTCTTTAACTGGTGATGTAACGGGTACACAAAGTGCAACAGTTGTCAGTTTCGTCGCAGGACAAACATCGGCCAATGTTGCAACCGCAACTCTTGCTGCAAATGCGGCAACAAATATTAATACTCCTAGTACCATTGTCAAACGGGATGCATCAGGTAATTTTATTGCTAGTACTATCACTGCAAATCTTACAGGTGATGTAACCGGTAATGTTACCGGTAATCTTACGGGCAACGCGACAAGTGCAACATCAGCAACGAATGCGACTAATTTTACGGGATCTTTAGTTGGTGATGCAACGGGCACACAAGGAGCTACCGTTGTTAGTCTTGTCGGTGGTCAGACTGCAGCAAACGTTGCAGCAAGTACTGTATTGGCAAATGCAGCCACTGCTGCTAATACAGCAAGTACAATTGTAAAACGTGATGGCTCAGGTAATTTTGCTTCAGGAATTATAACTGCAAGCCTAATAGGTAACGTTACCGGTAATGTTACTGGTAATCTTACAGGCAACGCGACAAGTGCAACATCAGCAACGAATGCGACTAATTTTACGGGATCTTTAGTTGGTGATGCAACGGGTACGCAAGGGGCTACAGTCGTCAGTACAGTTGGTGGTCAAACGGCTGCAAATGTTGCTGCGGGCGCTGTATTGGCAAATGCTGCAACTGCTGCTAATACGACAAGTACGATTGTAAAACGTGATTCCGTCGGCAATTTTTCTGCAGGGACTATAACTGCAAGCCTAATAGGTAACGTTACCGGTAATGTTACTGGTAATCTTACGGGCAATGCGACAAGTGCAACATCAGCAACGACAGCGACTAATTTTAGTGGCTCTTTAGTTGGTGACGTGACAGGCAATCAAACAACAACAGTTGTCACAAGTGTCGGTGGTCAGACTGCGGCAAACGTTGCAGCTGGCGCTGTATTGGCAAATGCCGCAACTGCTGTTAATACGGCAAGCACAATTGTAAGGCGTGATGGTTCAAATAATTTTGCCGCTGGCACTATCACAGCAAGCTTGGTCGGAGCTGCATCGCTCAATGTCTTGAAGATAGGTGATAGCATGACAGGTTCGTTAACCATGCCTGCCGGAACAACGGCAAATCCGTCGATTCAATTTACCGGCAGTGTTGATACTGGTATTACCGCCCAGACTGCCAACACCTTATCATTTGATACCAATGGAACCGAACGTATGAATATAAGTACTACTGCAATTAATACGATAGCAGCATTAGTTGTAAAGAATGTATACGCAAACCAGGCGACACAAATATTTGCAGCAACGGGAAACAACCAAACTGTTGTGGTCACCAGCGGTATATCGTTATTGTTGTTAACGCATACAGCAAACAGAACAGGTTTGACCATTGATTTCCCACCAAGTCCTATCGATGGCCAGATATTTACTATCATGCTTGGTACAACAAACAGTATCACGTTTACGGCTCTTGCTGGCGGAACCGGCGGCGCAACGATAATAAGCCCTCTGACTGGACTCAACCCTGCATCAGCTCCTACAGCTACGGCTAATGGGAATGCAGTAACGTATCTTTATAATGCTGCAAGTAATTCTTGGTATAGATATTCACGTGGATAACAGCGACATGATGAAAATTAAGAAAGATTATGAAAAGGTAACGAAAGAGCTCTGCTTTAGCAATTTTTTTGAATTAAACTTTATTCCTCAAATAAGTAGTTCAAAAAACGTTCTGGATTATCGAGAAATTGTTTTGTAATTTTATAGTGATCTGTTTCTTTGTATGCAATAGGTGTTAATCTATCCGAGTCACACGAATAAATGGTAGCCCCTGGATACGCAAGCAATAAAGGCGAGTGTGTTGCAATAATACATTGAAAGTCAGGATTCTTACACATCTGATGTAGAATACTGAGCAATGAAAGTTGCCTTTGCGGAGACAAAGCTGCCTCTGGCTCATCAAAAATAAAAAAACCTTCATTGCCCAAGCGATTATTAAAAAAAGCTAAAAAACTTTCTCCGTGCGACTGCTCATGCAGAGGCTTTCCCCCATAAGGCGCATGACCAGGAAGAGTATCAAGATAATTGGCAACATTAAAAAAGCTTTCTGCTCTAAAAAAATATCCATTTTTTGGTTTTATTCGCCAAGAAAGCGTCATTTGATCGGCAAGTTGTTCTGCTCCAGTGTATGTCTTTTGCGCAGCAGTCTTAAAATAAATATTTTTACTGCCGCCTTCTGGACCAAAACCTGCATGACATGCAATTGCTTCAAGGATGGTTGATTTACCAGCACCATTTTCACCTACAAAAAAGGTGACTTGCGTGGGAAATATAATTGTGCGTAAATTTTTGATAATAGATAACGAAAAAGGATACTGTGCAAAGTCAACGGCATCAGAAAAATTAACTCTTATTTCATTCAATAATGGTCTGTTTTTATGTGATTGCATTTTACACATCTTCTAAAAGTTTTTCACAACGTTTTCGGTTTGAAGAGATATTAAACGTATTGTTTAACCCAACCGCTACCGTATTTTCAACATAGTGTAAGTAACTCAATAAAGCCTTAAGATCATAGCCTCTGGCTGCATAAAAATCCACTACTGATGCACCCAATGCAAACTCTAAAACTATGGTCCCCGCCAGCAATGGAATGAATTGTAATAATGGCCATACGTGCAACAAATTAACTAAATAAGCAAGCCAAAAAATTACCTGCCAAGGGTGACCATGAACAACCCACGACTGCAATATATCATTTAAAAGAGCAACCAAAGGCAAACACCCAATAAAAATTATGCACATGATCAACTCTGAATACCTATAAAATCCGGTATCATGATGCGCTTGCTCATACCGCAAGCCTGCAACAAATTCTTCATGAGACAAATTCTTGCACCTATCTTCATTAATATATAATTCACCTGCCGCATAGATCACTGGCCGATCATCTTCGCCCTGCCACATTTGGCAAACCTGCGAACTAATAAATCGTTTACAGGGCAATCCACATTGAGCCAATTGAGAAGCGAATTTGGTACGAAATTCATCTGAAAGTTCGCCCGTAGTATAAAACCTATGCGCTGCAACTTTAAAACAATAGCGAGCATAAAATAGTGAGAGCCACCCGAAAGATACGGCCATCAGAACAATAGTGATAAGTAACATAATCATAGATGCAACTCCGTGGCTAGCCCTTAGCAAGCATTTGATTTGTGATGAACAACATGCGTAAAGTATATCACAATCAATTTTTCAAGAGAACGGAATTATTGCATAGGACCATGCATACCATTTAAACGTAACTTACTATAGCGTACCCATTTCAAAATACTGTACTAAAACATATGAGCGCATTTGAAGGTTTGAGCCCGTCTACGCCTAACGGCTACGTCGGACAGGCCATGGGCGAATAGCCTGACCTGTTCTTCGTAGCTTTAGCGTAGTAGAAATGGGCGCGATTGTGTTAAGTGCCCTTGTATCCAAAGTATTGCATTGTCCGTCGTAGTTTGCCGAGCCTGAAGGCCCGGATAAACGAAGTCGGAGGCAAGCAATACTTTACCCCCTCTTGCCCGTAGTAGTTTGCCGAGCCTGACCTGTTCTTCGTAGCCTTGGCGAAGTAGAAAGGCCCGGATAAACGAAGTCGGGGCCCGGGTAGGGCAATTAAATCATGCAAGATGTTATTTTGATTATTGTGCCCTATCGGACTATTTACGCAACTTTTCAAGTGAAAACATCAAAATACTTGCTATTAAACAGCTGCTAATCATATAGTACTATATGATAAAAACTTATATCTATGATTTGCAATGTAGATAATTTATGGACAAAATATTACGAATATTTACCGTAGGACATTCAACGAGACCGATAGAAAATTTCTTAAAGCTACTCAAACATTACAATATTACTGAACTCGTTGATATCCGCACAATACCAAAATCACGCCACAATCCACAATTTAATGGCCAAGAATTAGCGCATACTTTAAGAAATCATCACATTGGTTATCACCATCAAAAGAACTTAGGCGGCTTGCGTCATACACATATTAATTCAGTTAATATGGCTTGGCACAATGCTTCATTTCGCGGATATGCAGACTATATGCAAACAAAAGAATTTGAAGACGGGATAAAAGAG
>Ga0206967_1165_pt1 | contig 13342 bp, 11 predicted proteins | sample Alteio_BWOrgHeat_24_FD_153259 | JGI IMG/M metagenome (GOLD analysis project Ga0206967, IMG submission 153259) | Enriched cells from forest soil in Barre Woods Harvard Forest LTER site, Petersham, Massachusetts, United States -... | ecosystem: Environmental > Terrestrial > Soil > Temperate forest >...
TTTGGCGGTGTGGTGGCGCTCACCACTTTCTTCAGCGGGATCTTCGAATATATTCGCCAGGGGCATCAGCACCGGGCTTCGAATTTTGTTCAGATGCGGCGGCGATTCTTGGAGGATCCCCTCTTTCGGGACATCTTGAACCTGCTGGCGAGCAACTCGCCGGATCTCAGGAAAACGCCGATTCAGGATCGCCGCAACTTCGTTGGCTTCCTCGAAGAGGTGGCGCTGATGGTGAACTCGAAATTGATTCGAAAAGAGGTGGCGCACTACATGTTCGGCTACTATGTGCTGCTAACCGACCGCTGCGACAACTTTTGGGACGGACTCGATCGCGACAGCCAGTATTGGAGCGTGTTCCGACAGTTGGCCAGGCAGATGAAGGAGTTGAATCAAAACCCTGCCATTGCGCCTGGTGAACTCAGATTCTGAGGCCGATCCGATAAGGAGGAATCAGCCGCGGTTGGCGCGAATCCTGATTTTTCCGTTCATGTTGTAGTTATGAGTTCCGAAGAAGAACCCATCGAGATCGTTATTCCGGAGCCTATCCCCGCGCCCACGGCCGAAGAGAAGGCACGAAAACGGAAGAAGCGCATCAAGTTTCGACTATGGTTTTACGGCACCTTCTTCACCCTGATTTACGGATTCATGTGGATCCAGCCTTATGAGATAGACATCATTCCGCGCAAGCTTCCTGTGCCGAATCCAATGATCGACCCGGATTCCAGGAAGCTATTCGCGAAGGGAACCAAGGTTCTTGTCGTCACCGCTCACCCTGATGATTCGGAGTTCTTCATCGGCGGCCTGCTGACCAAACTCGACCGGTCCGGGGCGGAGCTACATCAGGTGATCTGTACTGACGGCGACAAGGGGTACTACCTGTTCTTCACCAACGCAGCTCGAAACCGCGTTGTCAGGCGGCAAGAAGCGGCGACCGCCGCCAGAGCCTGGCATGCCAAGTCGCTCCTTCTTCTCGGGTACCCCGATAGATTTCTTCACGCGAACGCAGATGTCATCGCCAAGATTTCGGCAGAGATCAACCGGATCAAGCCCGATTACATCCTCACGTTCGACGGGCAGTACCCACCCCGAGCAAGCCATCAAGACCATCGAAGAGCTGGCGACGCCACCCGGATTGCGGCGGAAACGACCCACACTGCGAAGTGGCTGATGATGTTCCAGACGAACGCTCCAAACTACATTGTGGATATCACCGACCTGTGGGAGGACCAGAAACGGCTGCTCGCTATCCATCAAAGCCAATTCTACGGAGGCCACCTGCAAGCCGTCGAAGGCATGATCTCCTACGACTCCGAGAAATACGGCGCCCTAGCCGGCTACGACATGGGCGAGGGCCTAAGGTGTGAAAAACTTCGTTGATTCCCCTCGCCCATTTGGTTCGTAATGGGAGAGGGGGCAGGGGGTGAGGGCTCCGGAAACTTGCAATTAGGATCAAGCATGGATCCGAGACGGCAGCCTTTATCGAATATTGGCTGACAACTCGACGTTCCCGGAACCCTCACCCCCAAACCCCTCTCCCATGACGAGCCACACGGGAGAGGGGCGCTCCGGTCAGCCCAACAGGCTGGCGACGACGTTCTTTGGCGCCAGCCATCGGATGACGATCGCGCTCACAAGGAGCGGGAGAACCACGATTTCGAGCCCGTCGAAGACGAAGTCGAAGGCAAGCCCTAAGAATGGGAGCAGCAATCCGATGAGCCCCTCAAGGGGAAACTCGATGGCGACAAGAATCGCCGTGAGCACCACGCCGGAGGCAAGCGATGCCAGTTTGGTCAGCAGCGATACGCGGCGGTCACGCAATAGGGCAAAGCCGAGTCGAAGGTTCAGCCAGCCGCGTCGGTGCGCCTCGTGGGTAATGGCCTTATGAGTAGCATGCCTGCCAGCGAATCCAATAAAGTTTGTCACCGATAGTTAAGGACGCCGTTTGCTCGGCGAGGTTGCTGTGCTGCCCCAAGTGTTTACCGATTCTGGGCCTATCATGTTATAAAGAGAGCCGGAACTGGGGCGGACATGAAAGAAACCATTACGCGTAAAGATGTATTGCTTGGCATGGGAGCAGCGGCGCTTTCGCCCTGGACGTTCTGGCGACAGACCGGCGCGTCCAAACCGGTCGGCTGGGCGGTACTTGGGTTGGGTGGCTACTGCACCTATGAGATCATGCCCTCCTTCAAGTCTTGCGAGCACTCGAAGCTCGTTGGCCTCATTAGCGGCCACCCGGACAAACTGACTCGTCTTGGCGACCAATACGGAATCGCGAGCGCGAACCGATATACGTACGACACGATGGACGAGATTCGGCACAACCCGGAGATCGATGTGGTGTACGTGATCACTCCCCCGGCAACCCATCCAACCTTCGTCGTGCGAGCAGCAGCCGCAGGCAAGCACGTTTGCAGCGAAAAACCGATGGCGCCGACGGTAGCGGATTGCAAGAAAATGATCGACGCGTGCAAGAAAGCGGGCAGATTGCTTCAGATCGGATACCGCTGTCATTATGAGGCGCACAATCTGGCTGCCATCCGGGCGGTTAGATCCGGCGCGCTCGGCAAAATCAAGTCGATCCATTCCGATCACGGCTTTGACATGGGGCCGGGTACCTGGCGCACCCAGCGCGCCCTATCCGGCGGCGGCTCCATGATGGACATCGGCATCTACTCGTTAAACGCGCTCCGGTATCTAACCGGCGAAGAGCCGGTGTCCGTCAAAGCGAAGATCACCAATCCACCTAACGACCCTCGGTTTGTGGATTGCGAAGACACAGTCGAATTCGAGCTGAACTTTCCAAGCGGCCTCGTCGGCCACGGCTCAGGAGGCTACTCCTGGAATCCTGGCAAGAACATGTATGAAGTCGTGTGTGAGAAAGGCACGCTTCTGGCCGATCCTGCGACGCCGTACGAAGGGCATCGGCTGACCATCGACGGGAAAGAAGTCTCCGTAAAGCGAAATAACCAGTTCGCCGCCCAGATCGATCACATGTCAGAACACGTTCGCACCGGGAAACCCGTGCTGACCCCCGGAGAGGAGGGCCTTCGAGACATCCGAATCATTCAGGCAATCTACGAATCGGGTCGGACCGGTCAGCAGATTCGACTATCTTCTTAGTAGGAGGAGCTTGCTCTGAACGTGTTGCACATGAAATGGCTTCGGCCCTCGAATTTCGCTCATTCTGCTGTTGTGTTGGGGGTCTGTGCTTTAGGCATTGTTGGATGTTCGTCTACGCCTCCTGCGGCCCCAGATGATCCTAAGGTTCGGCTGGCCAAGATCTATGTGTCCGCATTTATGGCAGGCGCCACTCATTCGATGGAGCCCATGGAAAATGCCGCTGTCAAAAAGGCGCTGACCGATCAGTTGGTAACATCGACCTTAGCCAGGCTTACCGCCGCAAACGGCGCCTTCGAGTCCCAGGGTTCCACCCGAACCGGAACGTTCCAAGGGCACGACGTTGTGTATGTGGCTTGTCATTTCGAGCACGGAGCGTTGGACGCAAAAGTCGTATTGGATCGAGACAGCAAAGTAGCCGGAATCTTCATGGTCGCCCCTGGCGGCCACTAAGAATTGGATTCGTGACCTATGCGAAGGGCAAAAGTGCGCCTGATGCCCTGGCATAGAAACTACCTACTCCCAGTACCAACGCACTCAGAAGTCGGCGTCTCCGTGGCGCCGCGACCAACTCTGGAGTTTGTAAGCCGTCTGGGGGTGATACGCACGAGCGTCCGTTTAGACTCGATTGCCGATGGCGTGGCCACGGAGACCACGGCTACGGGGGCTCCCGTGATCTCAGGATCGATGTTTCGCCGCAATATTGAGAGACCTTACTTCTTGAGCCAGGTCTTCAAGGTCGCATCCAATTTGTTAAGCGGGACAGAAGAAAAGTCCAAAACGACCGGCTTGCCGGATTTCGTTAGCAGCTTCACAAGGTTCGTCGCGACTCTGTTGATCTGCTCGAGATCCTCATCGTATCGGATATTCACGACGGCGATGTCGGAAGCCTTCGCCGTCTCGTCTCCGACGTAGTCCTCTGGACTCACCGGCAGGTCGCTACCGGGTGCCCACGAGGAGAGGTAGTTCTGCTCGAAGGGTGCGAGATGAATCTTGGCCGGTTGGCCGCCCAGTAAAATCGGCTTACCGAGCGGCGCAAGGCCGTTAACCAGGCTGAGCATGGATGCGCGCATCCACTTGCCCTTTGTCTGTTGCCACTTCTGGAAGGGTTGTCCTGGCGTCCAAGCTTTGCCCCACGCGTCGTTCAAACGCACATTTACGCGCATGCTGTCGCTCTCCAAGTCGGCCGGATCCACCTTTTCTGCCCTTAGGTAGGCGAGGCGCTGAGCTTCGGAATAGCCGTAACTGAGAAACGCGTCCACCGCCTCCGAGTAGAAATACGATCCTGACGAATTGCTGGAGTCCATTGCGTAGCCGGTGGGGTACGCATCCAGAAGCACGACGCCCTTTAATCCCTTCGCCGAGGCTAGACTCTCGATAGCCGACCACCGCTCAGCGACTTCCGGCGACTGTGGAGACAACTGATCCGGGGTGGCCGGAGCGTAGGCCGAATTATCTTGCCAGAAATGGGCAAGCGCCAGATAATCCGCTTTCTTCTCGTCGAACGCTTTTCCGTGATCTCCGGTGGCATTTTGGTCGAGATCCGTTACCGGTAGTTTGCTCGCGATCCAAGGACGAATAGCCAAGCTGACTTTTATTCCCAATGGTGTCGCCGTGTCGATGGCTGCCGCCAGTACCGCCTGATTTTGAGTTTCAAGCCATAGCTCACCAACGCCAAGTTCGTGAACATGATCAACGTCGCTTCGCGCTGTTTTGTCTGAGTCTGCGTGCAGCACCAGCGCAGAAAGACTCGTGGGAGGACTCATCGGCAACGAGACCGGAGCCGGCTTTGGAGGATGCCACGTGGATGGGTTTGGCGAAAATCGGTTCGTCGAATCCAACCAACCAGTGCTAAACGGCATTTTAGAGCCGCCAGGAAGGATGAACTCGTATTCCGTCGTCGAGTGCACCCCAACACGTGAAGGGTCTAGATTAAGGCCGCGAAAATTCTGGACTGCCTGACGAATGGCGTCGCTGCATGTCGCGGTGCTGATATATTTCTCGTCGCTATTGTCGGGTCGGTCGTTGTTTGAAATATTGGCGAGTTCATCGGGCGTCAATTTGTCATAAGCTCCAGGACTGAACTTCACTTTGCCGAGTTGGTTGCCCTTTGCGATGACGCTTCGCCAGAGGTCCTTTCGTTCATTGAGCACTTTTTGGATGTCGTCTTCAAAGATTGCGATTCGCAATTGGTGAGCGGCCACCCCTTCAAGATCGCACGTCAGGACAAAGGCGTTGCCGACCCTCCGGTAGGTTCCTGCGACGCCGAGAGCAAGCGCCTGCAAAAGATCGCGAGCCGAGGCTTCGGTGCCGCGTTCAACCATGGAAAGCGTCGAATAGTGAGGGTCTGCGTAAAGTTCAACGCCGGTCGCGGCCGCGATTCGAGCGACCAAGGCAGTGGGCAGTTCATTGTCCTTTAGGGGAATCTTGACGTCAAACCGCGAATTCGCCAGGTCGAGTTGCGACTTCTTCAGTGTGTTGGGCGATTCGATCTTGATGTGCTGGCCAAATTCGTCGCCGTTGTCATCGATCAGGAGCGGAACCTTGGCTCCTTTGACGCGGTCTTCCCGCACCGAGGTCCCCGTAAACCCTTGGTTGTTCGCCAGTGGAAGCTGAAGACTGATGTCCTTCGTAACTCGAAGCTTGACGGATTCGCGCTCTTGGTCGGTCAGTACCTGCAGATTTGTCGAATCGCTATTCGTGTAGCTGTGCTGGTCGACAACTGTGGCCGTACCCAATTTGAACGGGTTGGGCAGAATCGACTGCATGACTGCCGTTTGATTGCCTCGGCAATCCGCAAGAGTTAGTCCATCGCCCGTGATCTTTCGCCACTGGTCTTCTTCAAGGAGGGTCAGGAAATAGAGGACCTTGGCATCTCGCGGAAGCCCGTCGTACAGATTTGGAGCTTCCGTGAAGTGCGTGTTGAGGGTCATCATCGTCGTCGGGACGATGGCCGTCAGGTTGCCTATGCGGACGCTCTTCCGTTCGATGTCGTTGAGGGTTGAGCCCTGAGTCCTCATTCGAGGGCATGCCGAGATCAGCGGCCCAGACTTATCGGCCTCCCATGGCAACGCCCTGATGACCGACTCATAGGTCTGCGGTTTTGGTTGAGCCTGTTGGGAGGCGCCACGCTGCTGCCGGAACAGTCCCAGCACAATTAGAGCAATCTGAACCATTGCTTCAATTGTAAGATAAAATTTACTTCAGGAACCTATCCATCCAGTTAACGATTTCAGCCAAACGGTGCATGCGCAGGTCGGGCGGTCCGCTGCGTGACATACCGTGGGAGGTCGATACCGGGTAACGGACGAAGCGCGATTCTATGCCTTGCTGTTGAAGTGCAGTAAAGACCTGCTCGCTTTGCTCGATGTTGCATCGAAGGTCTCCTTCGCTGTGAATGATCAAAGTCGGCGTGGTCACGTTCTGAAAATAAGAGATCGGCGATTGGCGCCAAAGATCTTTGATTTCTTCCAACGAGCCCCACGCGACGCCCTTGAAGTAGCCGTCTTTGTTGAACGGGAAATCGCTGTTGCCTGCCATCGAGACCATGTTGGAAACGCAGCGATCCGTTACGGCGGCTTTGAAATCGTTGCAATTTCCAATGATCCAGTTGGTCATGTACCCTCCGTATGAGCCGCCAAGCACTCCCATTTGACCTGGATGGATGTAGGGTTGATGTTGCATCCACCGGATGGCAGTCTGCATGTCTTCCCAGTCCTTAACGCCCCACGAGTTGCGGATGGCCGACGTGTGCGCCTCGCCGTACCCCTTGGAACCGCGTGGATTGGTGAACACGACGACGTAGCCAGAAGCACACAGGACCTGGAACTCGTGTAAGAAGGCACAGCCGTATTGGGCGTGGGGCCCACCATGAATTTCGAGTAACGCGGGATATCTGCGCGGCGCCATGTAGCCGGTTGGTTTCATAGACCAGCCATGCAGTTTGCTGCCATCGGTCGAATCAAGCCAGAACTCTTCTGGTTCGCTCAATTCGATTTCAGCGTGAAACGCCTCGTTAAGGTTGGTCAATACTTTAGGCGCCATGCTTCCCGTGCCGAGTTCCGGCTCGATCACAGCAACTTCCGGCAGCATCGTCGCATGTCCGAACGTGGCAGCTATCCGGGTTCCGTCCTTGCTGATGTTTCCGATGCCGATTGCATGCCTGCCTTCGGTGAGGAGGGTCAGCTTGGCGTCGAGCGTAACAAATCCAACCTGCGTTTCGCCGTGATGCCCGACCTGCAAAAACATCCCCTTACTGTCTGGGTGCCATTCGATCACCGCGCTGAAGCCGGCGTCTTTCGTGTCGCTCAGCGTCGAAGTGGACATGCAGTAGTCCTCATGGCCGGTCAGATCTTTGGGCTCGCCGCCATCGGCAGACACCACATAGATCTTCGTGTTACGGGTGCCCCAGGGATCGGCTTCATCGACGTCGCCGCCATAGGCCAGCCATTTCCCATCGGGCGACCAACGGATTGCAGATTTGTCGCCCTTCGGCAATCCCTCAAGTTTCCAAGCCTGTCCATCAAGCGCAATTCGCCAGATTTGGTCGTTCGGTGGGTCTGAGGATGGGCGCTTGCTAGCGGTGTGGGTTACGGCAAGCTCGAGAGAGTTAGGCGACCAATCGAAGCTATAACCGCCGGTAGGGGATCCAGAATAAAGGGGAGCGAACGCGCCGTCGGAAGTCGAGTTGGCATATTTGCCCGTTGCCACCTCGATAGCGTAGAGCTTAAACCGCTGGCCGGCGAAGTAACCGTCGCCATCTAACCGGTACCAGATGTCATCGATTTCAATCGGTGGTTGGCTTAAGCCTTTTTCTTCCCGCTCTTTCTTGGCTGCCTCCGTAAACGCAGGAATCTGGTCGCGAAACGTAAAGGCAATCCAGCGACCGTCTGGGGACCATCTGTATTCGCCGATTGAGCCCTCCGGAAGGGACGTCAGCTTTTGTGCTTCGCCGCCCGAAGTTGGGATCAAGTGAATTTGCGCGTTCTTGTCCCGCTTGCTGATGAAAGAGATAGCCGAAGCATCGGGCGACCACCGGCCACCGGAGTTACCCATCTCACCCTGGGTCCATTGCGTCAAGTGGCCCTCCGAATCGACGCTGACGAGGTTGGTAATGTACTTGTTCTTGTCGTTAATGATCTTCTTCGCGAACAAGACCTTTGAGCCATCAGGGCTGATTTGCGGGTCTCCGACGTAGGTTATTCTTAGCAAATCATCGGCTCTGATGGGGCGTTTAGGCATTCCAACAGGATACCTTTGAGCCGCCGCTACGAGGGCCCGAACGCCGAATCTATAATGGTGCTTACGTGATAACTCTGAGTGAGGAAAAGGTCGCCGCGGTCTTTACCCATGCGGAGGCGCTTGCTGCGGCGGAACGCGCTTTTCGCGCCCTCGACGCCGGCAAAGTAGAGATGCCTCCCCGCGGGGAAGTGCGGATTCCGTCTCATTCCGGAACGCAGCTAACGATGCCGTGCTATATCCACGACGAGCTTGGCGAGGCGCTCACAGTTAAGATCGTTTCGGTGTTTGAGAACAATGGAACGAGGGGTCTGCCCGTGATTCAGGCGTTTCTCCAACTGCAGGATCCCGAAACAGGCGTGCTTTTGGCACTCATGGAGGCAGAGCATTTGACCGCAATGCGAACGGCGGCGGCATCGGTCTTATCGACGAAACTGTTTGCCAACCCCAGCCCCAAGTCGATTCTGGTTGTTGGCCTTGGCCGACAGGCTCGAACCCATATCTTGGCAATGGCGGACGCGTTTCCTGGCCTCAGGATTCATGTTTGCGATAAAAAGCCGGCGAGAGCCATCGAGTTTTGCGCCAAGTTCGCCGAATTCGTGAAATCTCCTTTGATACCTGTCGAAAGGCCCTCGGATTGCCTAGCCGAGGTCTCCGTCGTATGCCTTGCGACGAATTCCAGGGAACCTGTTTTGTTAGGCGACGAAGTGCGCCCGGGGCTCCACGTCACCGCAATCGGCTCCTTCCGTCCGGATATGGCCGAATTCGATTGCAATCTGATCGTACGCGCTAGGGTCTACGTGGATCAACTAGGGGCCGCCCAAAAGGGGGCCGGCGAACTCATTCAGGCTGCATCGCACGAAGTTTGGAGTTGGAACGACATCGCCGGCGAACTGGGTGGAGTGCTGAACTCCAAAGTCCGTGGAAGGACATCCTCAGATCAAATCACCGTCTTCAAGTCAGTCGGATTGGCAGTTCAAGATGCCACTGCCGCAGCCTCCGTCTATCGAATCGTATCCGCATGAGCCCCTCCCCCGTGTGGTTCGTCATGGGGGAGGGCTTTTACAGGGCTCCCATTTCCGACAACTCGACGAATTCGCCGAGCCACGGCTCGTACTGTCGCCATCGCTCCATAGCCGTACGATAGATAGGTTGGCGAACCTGCCAGTCGCTGGGCGTTGCCACCGCACGCTCGTTCTTTTCTGGGTGCAGGCAACGATCGTCCCACGGTAGCCCGCAGAACTCGATCAATTGACGGCTGACGCGCTCCGGGTCAGTTACCAGCACTTCGTAGTCGATCTCCAGCAATCGATCGGACCGTATAAGGCCGCGCCAATGCTGCATTATTCGCAGATACTCTTTGAACACAAAGACGATGTCTCGCTTTTCGTTCGTCCAGGGCACGCGCGATGAATTGGGGGTCGTCCAGATCGACAGGCAAGTGTCGATCGGGTGTCGCCGCACATGAATGATTCGCGCGTTTGGAAGTGCTGCATGAATAAGGCCCAAGTGAGCGTAGTTTTCCGGCAGCTTGTCGACGACGCGAGACTTACCTGGCGCGATTGCGCCAAGAATCTTCAAGTAGTTGGCCGTAACGCCCCTGAGGTGATTTGGGTCGAATGCATCGCCGAATATGGCGCCACGTTGTTCCGACCAAAAACGCTGCTCTCCCGCCGCTCCAATCTCACCGTGGCTCGATAGGATTTGCTCTACAAGCGTGGTACCCGAGCGCATCATCCCGACCACAAAAACGGGCAATTCGTCCGGCAAGCCGGCGTGCTGAAACCGATCGAAGAAATCGCCGTCCATATTCCGAATCGCGAAATCGGCGTCCTTTCGATAGACCGTAACGTCGAATTCAGTCCGTCCCAGTTTTTGTTCGCGGATCTCCCGGTTCGCGGCGTCGTAGCGGATCATGGCGGATTGATAGTCACCCAGGTCGGCAAACGCTTTTCCCAGTGCGTATTCAACATATCCTCGGTGTCGTAGGGGAAGGCTCGGTTCCTCCGCGATCCTCTCCATTTGCACAACCAGACTCAAATCGGAAGACACCACTTTTTGAGTCCGAACCAGGGCATAGTAGGCATACCCCTGCCTGGCTTCAAGTTCCAGTGATCACCGAAGCTGCGTGTCAGCCTCCTCCAATTGCCCAATCGCTTGCAAAATCATTGCGCAGTGCGTAAGCACATCGGGCTGATTCGGCTGAAGATTAAGTGCTCGAGCTACGTGATCTGCGGCTTCCGTAGGTTTATTCAATCCGACGCATGCTGTTGCCATCAGCGAATGACCGGAAATCGAGTTCGAATCGACCTCAAGTATTCGACATGCGAATTCCTCCGCACTCCTAAAATCCAGGTCTTGAGCCACGATTTGGCCGATACAGTACAAAGCATCGACATTCGAAGAGTTAAGAGCGACTGCCCGTCGGTACGCCACCAGTGCATCCGAAGATCTTCCGAGTTGCTCTAGAACGAGCCCCAATTGATACTGAAACGAACTGATATGCGGCGCTACCTTGGCTGCACTTCTCAGACTGGCTTCGGCCGACTCCCAGTTCCTTAGCTCCTTGTGACACATGCCAAGCTCAAAGAGGGCCTGTGGTTCCTGCCGATTGAGCGCAAGCGCTTTTTCCGCCAGTACGAGGGCCTCGCTAAGTTTCTTTACTCGGCGGAGTGCAATCGAGAGCCAGAGGAGGGCAAGGAACGACGAGGGATCGCGCTCGGTGACCTGACCCAAGAGGGGAATTGCGACGGAGAACTGATGTTCTTTTGTCGCGATGATGCCCATTAGTAGCATGGCATCCAAGTTTCCAGGGTGGGCTTTGAGTACGTCTCGGGACAGACGAAACGCCTCTTCGAGCCGGCCCGCGCGATAGGCCTCGGTAGCATTCGCAAATAGATCAGGAAGGTCGGGCAAACCGATTCTCCTTGCCGCGGATTTCAATATACACCGGGTCAAAAAAATCCTTTAACATTGAATATTCAGTTGTCGACAGGTGTCGTACAATGACGATGTTTCGATAGGACACTCGCTCCAAATTCTCGAGGAGAAATTGTAATGAAGAAAGCTTTTACGCTCATTGAGCTGCTTGTTGTCATCGCTATCATCGCTATTCTTGCCGCCATCCTTTTCCCGGTATTCGCGCAAGCCAAGGCCGCTGCAAAGACTACCGCGACGCTCTCTGGACTCAAGCAGGTTGACCTGGCCATCTTGATGTACACGAACGACTACGACGACACCATGCCCCAGCCGGTTGGAGAGAACTGCCAACTTCAAGGCGACCCCAACTGCTACTACGACGACCCGACTACGCTCGAGATCCTTTACCCGTATGTGAAGAACACTCACCTCTTCTGGGATGTTAGCGGAGGCGTCTATCCGGGGCCAGAACCGATGGTCAACGATGGTCCTTTGGCCAGCGGCTTGCTCTATGCTTGGGGATGGTGGGACTGGAATATCACCGTCACACCCAACGCGGACGCGGCCAATTGGTGGAACGGATCTGATTACGTTCCACGCGTCGTTAGCTCCCAGCAGTACGGGTCTGAGTTATCCACGCTGGCCGTTATCCGGGCTCCCGGTTATAACAACGACGCAATCGGCGCGCCACAGTTTATCGGCGACAACGCCATGTGTTCGCAGGTAGCGGCCGACAATCTGTCCAACGACACTTATGCCAACTATTGGAATGGAATGCTGGCCCTCGGGGCAAGCCGCCACAACAATATCATTCTGGCTTCGTTCATGGATGGGCACGCAGGGCACAAACCTGTAAGTCAGATTGTGCTGCAGAATTGCACCATGTACTCAACCGCTTACTGGAACTGGTACACCATACCAACAGTAGCTCACTTCATCGGCGAGTATTGGGACGGAACAGACTAGACCTTATGCAAAAAGAGGTGCCACCTTCTGTCGTTTATGGCTCCATTGGGGTGCTGGCGATCGCACTGATCGTCGTCGGCTTCTTCGTATTTGTCGACAAGAAGCCAACCAAGGAAGTGAACATGGTCGGACGCGAACAGCTCAAAGGGCGACCGGCCCCGCAAGCGCCTCCTGCCTGGGTGCTGGAAAAAACAAAACACGGCGGCCAATAACAAAATGGCGCCCCCGATTGTCGGGAGGCGCCATTTCTATGGCCCTCGGTAGACTGACTTGCAATGGGAGGCGAGCCCCCTGACACCGAAGTCGCGCTGACGCTCGCCCACCAGGCGCGGAATGAGTTCTTTCGGGGTAATTGGCTCGAAGCCGAAGGCCTTGTTCGCAAGTCCCTCGAACTCAATCCCGATTTCGCGCCTGCCTATGACCTCTTGTCATCGCTTCTCGAACAAGCCGGTAGATTTTCTGAATCCGCCGAAGTCGCAAGAGCCGGCCTAAAAGTTGAACCGGCATCGGGCTCTCTGTACTTTCACCTAGTCCGGTCGCGTCGAATAGGCGCTGAGGATCGATCTCTTGTGTCCGAGATAGAGGAAGTCCTCCGAACGGAGCGTCCGACCGATCAAGACCGGCGTTACCTGCACTACGCTTTGGGAAAGGCTTACGACGACAGAAGCGAATATCGAGCTGCGATGGAGAATTGGGACCTGGCCAACGCCCTCTCGCGTCGGCTTCAATTCGACGGACGGCCGTTCGACATGAACCAATACAAGGCATTCTTCGACCGGGTTACCTCCCAGTTTTCGTCTGGATTTCTCGAGAAGAACCAAGTTTTCGGTTCAGACTCAAATCTGCCGATTCTCATCGTGGGAATGCCACGATCCGGCACGACTCTCGTTGAGCAAGTCCTATCGAACCATCCTGAAGTGGCTGCCGGGGGCGAGGTGCCTTACTGGATATCGAACGTGCGGAGTCACTTTGCCGCTATCCATCCAAATCGACCGGTAGCGATCGACCTCGCGAAAAACATTCAGGGGCAATATATTTCGGCCCTGAAACGCGTGACGCCGCAAGCCTCTCGCATTACCGACAAAATGCCGGACAACTACAT
>Ga0206967_1106_pt1 | contig 13319 bp, 14 predicted proteins | sample Alteio_BWOrgHeat_24_FD_153259 | JGI IMG/M metagenome (GOLD analysis project Ga0206967, IMG submission 153259) | Enriched cells from forest soil in Barre Woods Harvard Forest LTER site, Petersham, Massachusetts, United States -... | ecosystem: Environmental > Terrestrial > Soil > Temperate forest >...
GACAGCATTCGCTCTTCACAAGAAAAACACTACCTTCGATCCTAAGCAATGGATCTGGGCTTGACATTAATGCTTAGGATCTCCGGGGCTAAAGCGCTGCCGCCCTTTCAGGGCTAGGAAGGATTGCATGCCTTCTCACCAGGGCTCACGTCCTTCGCTGTGAGCTTTCGGCCTTTCAGGCCTGATGCTGGCAACAGTGCTTGCACCCTTCGATGTGGGCTTTCGGCTTTTCAGGCCTGATGCTGGCAACAGGGCTTACACCCTTCGCTGTGAGGTTTCGGCCCTTCAGGCCTGATGTTTCGCTTACCGCGTATCATTGGGGGGTGATTGCGGTTGTGCCGGCGGCTGGGAAGGGGACTCGGATGGTTTCGGTTACGGGGGGGCTTCCCAAGGAGCTGTTGGAGGTTGGGGGGCGGCCGGTTTTGGCTCGGGTGCTTGAGGAGGCTCGAAGCGCGGGGGTGGACGGGGTGGTTGTGGTCAACTCGCGGGCCAAGGCGGAAGTCGATGAAGTGCTTGGGCTTTGGTCCCGCACCCAATTTGCCGACCTGCCGATTCGGGTGGCTTACCAGGAAGAAGCGCGAGGGTTGGCGCACGCGGTTGCGGCGGCGGGAGTCGACGACGACGTTATTGTGATGGTTGGGGACGTGGTTTTTCGGGGCGGATCGCCGTGCGAGCGTATGGCAAACCTTATCTTCCGAGGGATTGACGGATGCGTGGCGGTCGAGCAGGTCGCGGAAGCACAGATGCACCTGTACGGGATCGTGGAACTGGACGACATGACGGGATCGATTACCCGGATTCTGGAGAAGCCGAGACCGGGGGACACGAAAAGCCGTTGGGCGGTGGCGAGCCGGTGGGCGTTCTCAAGGATGGCGATGGAGTTGATCAACGACTACTGCCAGAACCCAGCGCGGCTGGCGATGCCGAAGGAGATCAACTTGACCGAGACGATCAACCTCGCGATCGAACAGGGGATGGAGTTCAAAGCGGCGGCGCTTCAGCCGGCTCAGGAGCGCGTGGATTGCGGAAGCGCGGAGGAGTATCTGGCGGCGAAGAGGCTCCAATGGGAGTGACGGTTGCGGCGAACGCTCCCGGTCGGTGCGGAATTGTTGGCAACCCGACGGATATCTACGGCGGGCGGGTTTTATCCTGCTCGGTACCGGCTCGGGCGACCTGCCGGTTGACTTTGGGCGGCGAACAACGGCTTCCGGAGGACCTGAGGCTGTGGGACGCCGCGAGCAAGCGGTTTCCAATCGACGGGCCGGTGAGCGTCGATTGGTCGACGGAAATTCCCCGATCCTCGGGGATTTCGGGATCGACGGCTCTGCTGACGGCTACGCTGGCGTGCGTTTTGCGGTTGACGGGCAATGAGCCTGACCTGGCATCTTCCGACGGTTTGGTGGCGTTTGCCGAGTTGGTTCGGGACATCGAACGACATGATGCAGGAATCGTGTGCGGGTACCAAGACGCCTACATGGTGGTGCATGGCGGGCTGCAGTTTTTGAACTTTGCCGGGAAGCATCCAGTGAATCCAGGACCGCTGGGCCGGTTGACGCCGGTCAGTTCCCCGCTGCCGTTTTTGCTGATCACCACGGGTGTCGAAAGGCTGAGCGGATCGGTGCACGGTCCGATGGCGCAGCGGTGGATGGATGGTGAGGCGCTGGTTGTGGACTCGATGGCTGCGATCACGGAGCTGGCCGATGCCGGGTTGGCGGCGGTGCTGCGCGGCGATTGGGTCGAGCTGGGTCGGGCGATGGATGAGAATCATCGCTTGATCGCGGCGCTGGGGGGATCCGGAGAGCCGATCGATTTGTTAATTTCTCGGTGCAAGGCGCATGGCGCTATCAGCGCGAAGTTGGCGGGGGCGGGGTTGGGGGGCACGGTGATCGCGTTGGGCGAGGACCTTCCGGGTCTGGAGGCCGGATTGCGGGGGGATGGGTATACGCGGTTTATGCGGCCGGTGGCGGGGCCGGGTGTGCGGTTTGAGGGAGCGTAGGGAGTCAGTTCGCCCCCTCCGGGGGACCTTCGAATCCGCGGATGGCTCCGTGGGCTTCGCTCTTGTCCTTACTCACATCATTTGAGGCAAATAATCCAGGCACAAACTTGGAGATACGTTCCCTCTCACTTTTTGAGCCTGCCCCGACCCGGTCGGGGGGAGAGGGAACGTGTTCGATGGTCCATTGCTGTACTTCAAACTGCACTGACCTCGAAAATGTGGGTAAGGGCAAGCGCTTCGCCTACAGCTATTTTCTGCTCACCCCACTGTGGCTAAAACTGCATGGCATTAAGCCACCCGCCCCTTCTGTTGCTCATGGCGGGTAACGTAAGTACCTATGGCGTTTTGTCTTTCGGGGTTTGCGGATGAGATTAGTCCAGATTTGGGTGTGCAGGTGGCGACGCTGGCGCGGCTTGAGGTTCCGGGGTTGGATCTTCGAAGCGTGGGGGGCGTCAATGTTCTCGAATTGAGCATCGATGAGCTTCAGCTGGTTCACGATGCGTGTGCCGAAAAAGGGCTGCACGTTCAGGCTGTTGGGTCGCCGGTGAACAAGATTGCGTTCGAGCCTTTGAATGAAGCGCGAGAGTATGAGAAGCTGCGCAAGGCGATCAAGGCGGCGCATCGCGTGAATGTGAAGCGGATCAGGATCTTCACGCCGATGGTTCCGGACGATCAACTTGATGCGGCCTCCAACAAGGTGATCGCCTGGATGCTGCAGCAAAAGAAGCTGGCGCAGGACGAAGGGGTCGTGTTGATTCACGAGAACGACGACCGCTATTGGGCTGCCCATCCTGCGAACGCGAAGCGGCTGATGGAGGCGATCGGAGGGGAGAACTTTCGATTCGCATACGACTTCGCGAACACGGTTTTGCAGGGTTATCGAACAATGACCGATTGGTTTCCATGGATCGTTCCCTACATCGACACCCTTCATATCAAAGACGCCATCGAGGCGGAGAAGAAGATCGTTCCGGCCGGGCAAGGCGAAGGGGAGATTCTTGACGCCCTCAATTACCTGGTGGAGTCTGGTTGGAGCGGGCCACTGACGATCGAGCCCCATTTAGCGGCGGCGGGGCCGATGGGTGGGTTTTCGGGTGAGGATCTGTTTGCGGTTGCGGTCAAAGCTCTGCGCGAGGTGGCGGCTCAAGCGGGGGTGGTTGTGTGATGGTTCGGTTCGGGGTGATCGGATGCGGAGCTATCTACAAGGTTCACTGCGATGCTTTACAGCACGTCGAGGGCGGTGTATTAGCAGGCGTTTACGACATTGACTCCGCGAAGGGGGCAAAGGCGGGCAAGCGATACAGCGTGCCCTCGGCCGGTTCCCTGGAGGAACTGCTCCAGATGGTGGATGCGGTTACCGTATGCGTGCCCAGCGGCCTCCATGCTGAAGTAGGGATTGCGGCAGCGGAAGCAGGCAAGCATGTGCTTGTTGAGAAGCCGATCGACGTAAGCGTCGATGCGGCTACCAAGCTCATCGAGGCGTGCGAAAAGAACGGTGTGAAGCTGGGGTGTATCTCGCAGCACCGATTTTCCGAGTCCATTCGAAAGCTGCATGACGCGGTGGAGGCCGGCGAATTTGGGACGCTGCTGGCGGGTGACGCCTACATCAAGTGGTATCGCACCCAAAAGTACTATGACAGTGGCGACTGGCGCGGGACTTGGGCTTTGGACGGCGGCGGATGCCTGATCAACCAAGGCGTTCACTACATCGACATGATCCAGTGGATTATGGGAGGCGTGAGCGCCGTTCAGGCGCAAGTCCGAACTTCCGCGCACACGATCGAAGTCGAGGACGTGGCAAACGCCCTGGTCGAATATAAGAATGGGGCGATCGGTGTGATCCAGGGCTCCACCAGCTACTTCCCGGGTCTCGCCGAACGGTTGGAAGTTCACGGCAAGTACGGGTCGGTGATCCTTGAGGGGGACAAGCCGAAGCTTTGGAAAATCGACGCGGAGGCTGCCGCCGAAGGACTGTACGGTGGCGGAGTGGTCATGCAACCTACGCCGAGCCTGCATCTGCACGATCAGGATACGGTGATCGCGAGCGCGGCTAACGATCCGACCGCACTTTGGGGCGAGCAACATCGGCTGCAAATCGAGGACTTCACCCAAGCCATTATTAAGAATGAGGAACCTGCCATCACCGGGCGAATGGCACTTGAACCGTTGAAGGTGATCCTGGCAATCTATGAGAGCAGCCGCAATGGGGGCGCAAGGATCGAAATCAAATGAGATTTGGAGTTTGCTGCGGAATCGAGGACGCAGGAGTGGTTCTTGGTGCGGGGTTCGACTATTTGGAGCTTGGCGCCAACAATCTTTGCGACGACCCAAATAAGTACTCGGGAATGCCGGTTGAAGCCACCAACCTGTTCTTCGCAAGTTCGATCCGGCTCTTTGGCCCGCGGGCGACGCCTTATCTCGACGTGGCTCGCGAGACGGTGGATCGCGCGGCCAAGATCGGCGTGCAGACGATGGTTATCGGCAGCGGTCGATCTCGGAATGCGCCGGACGGCATCGACATGGAGGTTGCGGAGAAGGAGTTTCTGTTGGCGGCCGCCGCCATCGCGGACCATGCCCGGCAGTACGGCATCACAATCGCGCCGGAGTCGCTCAACCGGTCGGAGACCAACATCGGCAACGACCTGGGTTGCCTGGCCCGAGGTTTGAAGTACGCAAAGGTCGGTTATACAGCGGACTCGTATCACGTGCTTTACGAGTGGAACGCCGAAGAGCCGAGCGAGCCGTATCCGAGTGCGGAGTATTGGGCTCAGCAGGTTCCGTTTTTGCCTTCGCACGTGCATATCGCCGATCTACCACGGTACGCGCCGAAGCCGAACGATCCGATGGTGCAAGGGTTCGCGGCGCGGCTATTGGAGTTGGGGTACGACGGGCGGGTGAGTTTGGAGTATCGACGAGGCGCAGATTTCGAGGCGGAGTTGGCGCGGGCGTTGTTGGATTTGAAGGTTTTGTTTGGGGGGTGAGTTTTTCCATTACTCCCAGTCACTTCTGGTGTGAAAACTCGATTACTGCGCGTTCAAGCGGCCGCCCCTGTAAGTTTCACGCCATATCCGAGGGTTTGACCGCTCGGATGGTGAGGCAGTTGCGTTTATCGGTAGCGAGCTATCAACTCCTGGATGGGGAATGGCAGATGCCTTACTTGAAGCCTACGGCCAGTTGCGCCATCCCATCCATTTAGATTGTAGTCATCTGCTAAATACGTAAGACCAGCAGTCGGAGTATCAGCCGCGAGCCTGAAGAGATATGTATATCCCGCGGGTGCGCCGTCAGCGTCGTAATGATGGATCCGGGCGTAAATTTCTAGATAAGCGTCAAACGCTCTCACTGCAAGAAGAGTCGTCCCAAGGTAGCGGTCTTCAAATATCTGGCGAATTTCGGATCGTTTGAGATCGGACTCCTGGACAGACTTGTTGTCCTCATCCGCTCGCCGTGGAAGTTCTCCACGCAAATAAAGTGTCGCGGCAGATTCGTATGTGTTAAGCGCCCGGACAAGTGTAGTTCGATATGAAACTGCGGACTCGATGGCTTGACGATCGGTGATGCCGTAGTTGCGCCAATTCATTGCGTCCGATGTCGATCCGTTCTGGTGGAGAATTTGGACTGCATCTGGGTTGTCACATAGTATCAATTCGCACATTTCCGGGCAACTCAGCAAAGCCCGAGGATTTGAACTTAGTGAATCGCTGGCGAGGATGGTATTTAGCCATAAGAATGCCGGGCGCTTTTCTTCTCCCGAAACATTAAAGTCTGCATTTTTGGCGTTGCGAAATCCAAAGTTCACTTCCTCAAGTTCCTTCCTGCTCAAGGATATATTTGACAAAGGCGGTATGGTGTCCGATCCTTTAGCACTGTCAAGTTGTCGGCGAATCATCAGCAACTTGAATCTGGTTTCCTGGTCAAAAGTTGCCTCCCACTGCGAACTCATGCTCCTATCTGATTCGACAACCATCTGCTCAATTGTGCTCTTGGCATCTTCGCTCGCGTGCTTTTCCAAACTTGCCGTGGCACTAACAAGTCGCTCCGTCGCAAATATAAGTCCGATAGTGGCGAATGCCACCATCCAATGGGCCGCGCTATCTTTTAACCCAGCAACCTGGCGTTGAGCTGCTCTAAGCCAACGTCTAGCCTTCACAACGGATCGCCGGGGCGTTCCTACTTGGACGTTCGTCGGCGAGTGTTTGCGGTTTAGCCTCAGCAAAAAAGTAGCTCCTGTAAACGTCGACTTGTCACGTATTATTTTGGACTCTAGTCTCTAGAATACATGGATCTATCCTGCTGGTGTTGATTTGAGGGTTTACGCGCGGGAAGATCTAAGCTTGATGATGCGTTCAGGTGTGGCCGAGCATCTATTGCGGCGAGGCCGTCGAAAGGCAGTGAACAAGGAATTCGATTGGTGGGCAGGCGCTTCTTAGGTGTTAAATAATTTTTATTCTCCTCTCACGCTCAGATCGCCGGCGATGGGCGAGAACTGGGATAATGCGGCTTCAAGGTCTTCGATAATTTCGGCAGCTAGGACGTCTGGAGAGGGGAGATTAGCGGAGTCTTCGAGGGTGCCGTCTCTCAGCCAGAACAGATCTAGGTTGGCATTGTCCCTTTTTACAAGGTCGTCGTAGCTGAAGCAGTCCACGGAACCGCTCGGATTCTTTTCGATCGTGGCGATTCACCAGGTTGTAGCAGGTTTGGAAGTCGCCTAGGTCGGATCGCTTGAGCGGCTCTCTTTCAGCCTAAAGCGCTTATTTGTTCTAATGCCGTAGATCCACCGGTGGCCACGGCTTTGCGATCCACATACAGGAGGCAGTCCACCGTGCCATGCCCCTTCATCATTGGGAATTCGCGCACCGCGATGCCTCGCCCTGCCGCCAAGTTGGGCAACTTACGATCCTGCACGGCCCATTCCGCTTCTTGCAGCTTGGCGTCAATGTCGTTGCGGGCGGCGATTTCTGGAAACATGCTAGGTCAACCCCACAAGTGTATCATGAACTTTATTTTAATAAAGTAATAAGAAGTGGGTCAGGGGTCCGCGGTCGACATAGGCTTAGTGATCTGAGTAGCCGCCTCTACGGATGGCTTCCCTCGCTGCAGAAGTCTTGCACTCCGCAGGACTTCTGTATAGACTATCCCGACACAATATGCAAATAGATAAAGTCGGCTCAATGCTGAGCAGCTACAGTGTTCTGGGCCTTGATACGGACCGATTGTCCGGTCTCCTGGAAAGAATTGGAGACGGGGTGGAAATTATAACCACGCCTTCGACGACGGACCGGACATCGTCGATCGAGGGATATCAGTTGTACGCTCAAGGCGAAGATGCCTGCTTCGTCTATTTCGTCGTTAAGGGTGCTATCGTCCTACATGATCCGGGCCAAGAATTTCCCGACAAAGATAGTGTTCGGGTCAGCCTAGACTCAGTCGTTGAGATGGGCGACGCTGTCTCGATCGCTGATCTTGCCAAGACGCAATTCTTCGGCATTTATCGTGTAGGTGACCACGTCGGTGAAAGCGAATTTGTCTTCGGGTGGAAGTGGTTAGCGTCTGGATTTGTGTGCCACTCAACCACCGTCTTAAGGGTCGAACACAGCCTATTTGCTCAAATGTTGAGGGACAGCGAGCCGATCCGAAGAGGCCTCGAGTGCGACGGCGCCCTTAGGAGAGTCGCAAAGGAATTCGACTCAACCCTTGCGACACGAGAAAAGAATATTGAGTTCAGCAATCGCTTGAAGAGAGAGTGGGCCGAAAAGTTACGTATCCGCTATCAGGATGCATTCGATGAGGGACAAGAGGAAACGGAAAAATGGATTGACAAGTACATTCATTTCGAAAATGGCGAGGCAACTCCACTCAAGACGTACTTCCGCCTCCACCGAGAATATCGGGCCTGCCGCCTTTTTCGTTCTCATATGTTTTCGGTGCTAACTAGGAAGGAGATGAACCTAAGCAGACACGAGGAAGCGAGGTCTTTCCACCATTTCTCTCAGCTTGGCTTCTATTTGTCTTGCAACACGCAAGGCAAGAAGACGACGGATTTTCTCGAGGACGCCAAGATCATCGCGCCTCGAGTAATGCCAGCTCAAACTGGGGCAACAGGTCTATCGGCCGAATCGAGCCGAAGTGGCAGCAATAATGCGGGTAATTGGTATACATTCGACGTCAAAGAAATTGAGCGAGTCATTTCCTTTTATCAAACAGTTATGCTTAGCGAAATGCACGCCAGGGTTGAAGACCAGTTATGGGAACGAAGGGTGAAAGGAGCTAGCGTTTGGCAAAAGCCCATTTGAAAGGAATCCAGGTTGGTTGGAGCTTCCGAGACGCTGAACAAATGATTCAGTCCATGTCGGTGGCGGCCGCCAAGGGTGCAGCAGGGCTGTCTGCCGGAAAGGAACGCGCCAATACCGCCGGTGTCGGGCTTGGAAGTCATGGCGGGGATCACACCGAAACGAAACCGACGGACAACGCCTCATAGCTTCGAAGCGGCGGACTGTGTGCGGCCTTACACACTATCTGGATATTTTAGTCGCTCAATATAATCGGTTAGTAACTCAGATTAGATATTAACCCTACTCTCGTATGACACAGTCCATGGCTAGTAGCAGCGGCTAGTTAATACAACCACTGAATACGTATTCACTAGTTCAACGTCGATGCTTTGAGCTAAACGATTTCTGTGTTATCACTTCTTCTGTGGCGACAGACTCGGGCATTTCCAATCTCAAACAGCGAAGAGCAATCCTTTTTGGCCTGCGACCAAAGCCTTGCGCAACAGATACTTGCTTGCCCGCAAACAAGAGGTTTGAGAAATGGGCGGACAACCCGTCACGTCTTGCCGACAGGCGACTCCAATCTAACAGCGGATCCAGCCTTAGGATCTTGGAAGGAACGATAGCAAATGAACCAGCCTAAATATCCATCCCATGCAGCTTGGTTCATCGAAGAGCACCCTCGATGGACTTGGCATATCAACATCCATACGAACGACATCGCACTCGCGAGCAGCGTCGCCGAAACTGCATTGACCGCGGCCTTCAAAATGAGGAACGGTGATATCTCGAGAAGGGGCATTGACCGCCTGGTCGGAGTCTTAACTATCCGAGAACTGGCAAAGAAAGGCATTTTCGTTCGCAAAATGAGTCACGTTCCGGGTGACTGACCCCTCTCTGCTTTGAGACCGGCATTCGCTACAGAATGCCGGTGAACCGATATTAGGAGGAGATGCCATGTTGAACGACAGTCGCCAAGGGCTCGTATCTTCGCTCGAAGACGCAATCCCAAGGGCTGTGTATTTCTTGATGGGGCGCGGCAACAGCCGCGAACTGGCCGAGGATGCAGTTTTATATGGGGCCGCACAGGTCCTTAGAAATGCAGCCTCAATAAAGAATGTGGGCGCTGTTAGTGCGTATCTTGTAAAGTGTGCGATGAGATACGCCGCTTTAGAGTCGAGGCGCCGAGACCGGAATCTGGAGTTACACGAGGGCTATGACAAGGTGACTTTGCCAGAAGATGCTGCAATGGATCGAAGCCAGCTTCATGAGTGTTTTAGCAAACTTACTCCGTTGCAGAAGGCGGCGTTGCACGACAAGTACAGCGCTGGCGGTGACCGTCTGCCGCTCCAAGGCTTCGGTGACCCCGCGGTTGCTAAACTTTCAGCCTCACCAGAAGCGGTGAGGCAGGCTAGATCCCATGGTATGGCCAACCTTCGACGATGCTTGTTCCAGCAGGGGTTAACCTGCGAGGATCTTTTATAAGGTAGGGCGAATGTAATGGAAAACCAATTTGAACTAGACAATATTACTGAATCGGAACTTTTGTTTGACCTCGCCCGGTGGACCCTGGATGGCGCGCCGACCATGGACGTTGCTTTCACGCGGAACCAGTTGGAACCCGACGAGGTCGCTCAGCTGGACGCTTGGCTCTCTGACGATCCTGAAAGGCATATGAAATGGGAACGGATGAAGAACGAGGCCGATACATTCAAGCAGCAACTTAGGCCACTCACGATGGAAGCGCTCCGTCGATTTGAGGCCGCGACGGAAACGAGTGGAATTTCAAGCGAACCGGTATCGCCTGTGTCGGCTCAGTCGGGACGAAACATTGAGGAATTTAATGCGCTCGCCCTCCTTCTAGGATTTAAGAGCCCGCATTTGAGAAGTGCGGTCGTGCTGTCGGCCTTTCCGGGCGAATGGAATGGGAGTCCAAGTGAACGCGCACGGGCCGGCGTCCCTAAGAGCAATGGGCAAGGAGAAATCCTAGCGAGCAAGAGTAAAGCGGGTTATCGATATGCGGTCGCGTTGGGAGACCTTTTAGCAGCCCAAAACCTGCAGAGAATGTGTATCGACCAGCATATCAAAGCGCCAAAATTCACGGCAGATCAAGCGGAAATGCGGGCATGGGACAGGCCGCAGATCAATGTTAATGAACGCGTCGAGTCTTCAGTCAGGCACCATGATTTTCCAAATGTGTTTGTTGTGGGGCTGGTAAGCAACGAAACCTTCGTGCGTTTGTACAATGAAAGGCTTCGACCCGTTTTTCGTCTTCGATATAAAGACGAAGATGCGATGAACGGTCTTCAGGCAAGCCTGCCCTTGGTTCTTCCCAGCCCAGCCGATGGTTTTACCAGAAAGTGCATCTGTTACAGCCATGATGGGGTTCCGCTTAACGGCGCCGCTCAATTAGCCGACCCAGATGAGTTTTTTGCAAACTTTATAGTGGTCGCGCGAGTGACTGACGACGGAGAAACTTACTTCATTGTTGGAGGTGACTGCGAGCAACTTACACACTTTGCAGGCAAATTTGTAAAAGATCGCTGGCCGGCGCTCTTGCAATCCCTTTCCGGTCTTCGAAGTGATGACGACTTCGTAAAGGTATTTCGAGTTAGCAATGTCAGGAATTACGACAGCGAAAAGCCCGCACTGATTCCGGTAATTTCCTGGATAGGACAGACGCCGGACGGGACCCTCGACGTCGACTCCCAGCCCTTCCCGGAACCTGGCAGGCAAATCGAAGGCTTAAACTTGCACGAATGACGAGCCTTCGTTGAGTGCGTCGTAGGATCGTCGACGATTTGGGTTCTGGACGCTGTCAAAATAAAGCGTCTGGAACCCGCATCACGTCAGCAGGGCGTCGCCTTGGATGTAGGGGCACGCGGGGGCTAGGTAACGATTCGCCGAACATGGGGAGGCCAGTCGCAGGATTTCGGTCGAAATCACGACCTCCGATTCCCTCAAAACTTCAGCGCTAACCGCGTTTTGCTACTGGAATCCGACAGCATTTTTTGGGGGGGGCCGCCGGAGCGGCCCTGGACTATTATCGTGAATGGCCTCAACCCCGGGTAGCCCCGACGGATAGGGCAACCCGGGGCTTTGATAGGGGTAGGGAGTTCCTTGCGATTCCCCCTCCCTCCGAACCGGACGAGCGGTTTTCCCGCATCCGGCTCTCCAGTTAGTGGTTTGCCTTCGAGAGGGTCGACATTGCTTTGCGAGCTTTCACCATCGAGTAGAGACCTCGCTCGGCAAAGTAGGCATTGGGCCATCGGGTTTCAGTGGTTTTCTTGCCATGGGGACTTATTCTGTTGCGTTTGGCTAGGATCGCTCGCAGCCGACGACGAACAAAGCTGTCCACACTCTCAAAAGCTCCCTCGGGACAGGCGCGGAAATATCCGAACCATCCTTTGAGCGACTTGTTGAGATCCGCAATTACTACCTGAAGGGACTGACCCGAAGTGCGAGGCGTTTTGTCGCGGACTTTGTTCCGAATATTCTGGATGCTCTTCTTGCGCGGAAATACCTTACCGTTCTTGAATTGATGCCCCAGAAATTCGAAGGCTTCACCCGCTCCATAATCCACGATTCGAGTTTTGTCCGGATGCAGAGATAGACCGGACGTTTCCGTCCAACTTCCCACCGCCTCCAGAGCCTCCTCAGCCTGTTTGCGAGTCGTGCACAAAATCACGAAGTCGTCCGCATAACGGACGATCTCATAACCTGTGTCTTCCATCAAAGCATCTAAGTCGTGCAAAGCAATGTTGGCCAGAAGCGGACTTAAGGGAGAGCCTTGCGGCACGCCTTCATCCTCTTCGTCCTCAGGGCTGAGAGCCCCGCCTTCCAGCACTCCTTGCGCCAGATAGGCGCGTACCAGACTCAGAACCTTGCCGTCGGAAACCTCCGCATCCAAGCCACGCATGATAACTTCATGCGGGATCGTATCAAAGAACTTCCGAAGGTCGGCATCCACCACGAACACGCGTCCTTCCTTGAGCCCCAGCCAGACCCTTCGCAGGGCCTGCCGGCAAGAACGTCCAGGCCGAAAGCCGTAGCTTCCATCCCTGAACTTCTTCTCGAAGATCGGTTCAAGACCTGCCTTGAGAGCAGATTGAACCACGCGGTCGCGTACCGTTGGAATGCCCAATGGACGCTTCTCCTTGCTGCCGGGCTTGGGAATGTACACCCGCTTAACCGGACTCGGGCGGTATGTACCCGCCATGAGTTCCGAGTTAATACGAGGCAAATTCTCTGCCTTTTGCCTTTCGAAGCGATCTACCGTCCACCCGTCTACCCCGGGGACACCGTTGTTGGCCTTCACACGTGCGAAAGCCGATTCCAGGGCCTTGACCGAGAAAGCCTTGTCGCCAAGGCTGTACCATTTGCCACCTTGCACCCCGTTACCAAGGGTCGTCAACATGCCAGAAGTCCAAATAGAAGGGTCCGCGAACCTGTATAGACCCGCTTCTCCGACTTGCGTAGTTTCTTCAAACACTAACGCCGGTTGTAATTCCTTCTTCTTGGTCCTCAAGCATCCACCTTCCTGCCCACCTTTGCTCCGCCCGTTACTTATTCCGGGGTTCATCGCTACTATGAGGGCTCTGACTCCTGATGCGGCCCACCCCAGGCTTTACCTTGGGCCTGGCGGCTCCGTCGATGCGCATCAGGTCTCCACGATTCACAAACACGACCTTCCGCCTTCGGACAAGCCTTCGGCGGATATATCCAACCATTCCATCCACAACTACGCGCGACCCCCAAGGTTGACTTGACACACAGCTTTCGCCGCCTTGGGCAACAGTGACGGCACGGATCCGCTAGGATTCCGCCTTTCTTTGGCCGTCTTTTCCTCGTTCGGGCTTCGCCACTGCACACGGAAACAATCCCTTCGGGATATTCGGAACGGACTTTGTCCTCTTTTGTTGCGTAGTGCCTTCTCTGGACGGTATCGCACCCTGTCTACTCGCACTCCTTTTTCTCACACCCAGCGGCGGTCATAATTCGCATATGCCTGTTGTCGATATGCCTTTGGCGGAGTTGGAGCGGTATGAGGG
>Ga0206967_1059_pt3 | contig 13205 bp, 11 predicted proteins | sample Alteio_BWOrgHeat_24_FD_153259 | JGI IMG/M metagenome (GOLD analysis project Ga0206967, IMG submission 153259) | Enriched cells from forest soil in Barre Woods Harvard Forest LTER site, Petersham, Massachusetts, United States -... | ecosystem: Environmental > Terrestrial > Soil > Temperate forest >...
ACTGTTGGGTAGCTTGGGTGTCGCACTCGCCGGCTGCACAGATGACTCGGGATCGGGCTCGGCGGGAGAAACCGCCGCGACACAGAACACAACGAGCTCGCAAGCCACGAGTGGCGTGGCTGCGACACCAACGCCTGGTCCAGTAAGCAGCTCACCGACTACGAGCACCACGGTTAGTACGGGTGCTGCAAACAACATCAGCTCCTCGAGTAGCACGGGCGCCACAGCCAGTACCGGTACCCTGAGCAGCGCCAGCTCTTCGAGCAACACGGGCGCCACGGTCAACCCGGGTGCTACCAGCAACGTCACGCTGGCCTGGATACCGCCAACGCAGAACAACAACGGCACACCACTCACGAACCTCGTCGGCTACAAGATCTATTACGGTAAGGCTTCGCAGAATTACTCGCAGAACATCCAGCTCGCCAACGCAGGCCTCACCCGCTACGTGGTCGACAGCCTCCCGAGTGGGACCTACTACTTCGCCATTGCGGCCTATAACTCAGCCGGCGTAGAGAGTTCTCTGTCCGGCGAGGTCAGCGCGACGTTCGACTGAGTTGGTTATATTTTCAGCGAGGGCGCTCGCTGCTATTTGGCAGCCGGCGTCGGGTCGGATGCCGGCTCGACTGCTGTCGTCGCATTGCGACCGAATTGCGCACCATCGATGCGATGCTTCTCGAGAAGATCGTAGAGCGTAGGCCGTGTGACTCCGAGGAGATCGGCCGCACGTGAAAGATTGCCTTTCGCGACGGCAAGCGACTGCCGTACGGCCTGCGCCTCCGCCCTTTGACGAGCCACTCGCAGGTTCAGGTACTCGGGATCATCACCCGGATCCTGCAGACCCAGGTCGTTGGCGGTCACTACGGCTCCCTCGGCCATGATGACCGCTCCCTTGATGCGGTTCTCGAGCTCGCGCACATTGCCGGGCCAGCGATGCGCCTGAATCGCGCGGATTGCATCGGGAGCGAGCCCACGAGTGGGCTTGCCGAAGCGAGTCGCCATCTCCTGCAACAGAAACTGGGCCAGCAGCAGACTGTCGCCCTGGCGGTCGCGCAGTGGCGGCACCCGCACCGTGACCTCGCTGATCCGATAAAACAGATCGTTACGGAAGCCTCCGGTCTCGATGAGGGAATCGAGATTACGGTTCGTGGCGCACACGATGCGCAGATCGAGCGGGATGGTTGCCCGTCCGCCAATGCGCTCCACGGTGCGCTCCTGCAGGACGCGCAACATCTTAGCCTGCAATGAGGCCGGCATCTCACCGATCTCATCGAGAAAAATGGTCCCGCCGTCAGCGGCTTCGAGCTTTCCAGGCGTACGCTTCGCCGCCCCGGTGAAAGCACCCTTCTCATAGCCAAACAACTCGCTCTCCAGGAGCGTGTCGGGAATTGCAGCGCAATTGATCGCGACGAACTGCTGATGCGAGCGGCTGGAGAGACGGTGTAGGGCGCGCGCCAGAAGCTCTTTTCCCGTGCCGCTGTCTCCGAGGAGCAATACCGTCGCGTTCGTCGGCGCCACCTTCTCGATAGAGCGACACAGTGCGCGCATCGCATCGCTCACGCCGATGATACCCTCCAGCGCCATTGCGCCTGTCTGCTCGCGCAGACGCCAGTTCTCCTCCTCGAGCTCACGCATGCGGAATGCTCGGCGCACGACAAACGACAGAACGCTGGCATCGAGCGGCTTATGGTAGAAATCCGCCGCACCCAACCCCACAGCGGCGACCGCCAGCTCGCGCGCGTCGTGCTCCGTCATCGCGATGATCTTGGTGTCGGGCGCAAGATTGAGAATCTGACGCAAGAGATCGAGGCTCTGCGCAGCCACAGCAGGCTCGCGCGCCGTACCCAGATCGAATAGCACCACGTCGGGCTCAATGCGCCGCACCAGCGCCAGCGCCGCATCCGATGTCTCGTTTACGGTGACGTCCAGATCGGAAAATATCTTCTCGAGCTCGCGCCTCAAAGCGTGATCATTCTCGAGGATGAGTAACTTGCGTCGTTGCATCTCAGCGGCCATCGAGATCCTCCTTGCTCCATGTTGCGTGCGGGACGATCAACGAGCTCCCTTACCTATGAAGACGACCTCCACAGTCTGGACCAGAATCGCGAGATCGAACAGCAATGTATTGTTTTTGATGTAATACAAATCGTACTGCAGCTTCTCGAGCGCGTCCTGTTCGGAGGAGCCATAGGGATAGCAGAGCTGCGCCCAGCCGGTAATGCCGGGCTTCACGCAGTGTCGTTGAACGTAATAAGGAATCTTCTGCGAGAGCTCGTCCACGAACTGCGGACGCTCGGGACGAGGACCGACGAAGCTCATGTGGCCGCTCACGACATTGAGGATCTGTGGCAGCTCGTCGATGCGCAGCTTGCGGATCACCGTGCCGACACGCGTGACGCGTGGGTCCGACTTCTGCGCCCATTGTGCACGGCCGTCGCGCTCCGCATCCGTGCACATGCTGCGGAATTTCAACACGGTGAACGGATGGCCGCCCAGACCCACACGCGCCTGACCGTAGAAGACCGGAGAGCGCCAGCCATCCTCGCACTTGATCGCGATCATGGTGATTAACAGGATGGGCAGTGACAGGGTGAGCAACACCAGACTCGCGACGAGATCGAGCGTCCGAGACGAGAACAATCGCAGCGGATCGCGGCGGAAGCCTTCGCCGAAAATCATCCAACTCGGGTTCAACACGTCGATGCGGACGCGGCCCGTTTCGCGCTCGAGAAACGTCAGCAACTCCGTGATGTCGATGCCGGCGAGGCGGCACTCGAGCAGCTCGAGGATGGGAAAGCCGCGGCGTCGGTCCTCCATCGCCACGACGACCTCGTCGACATCGAGCCTGTTGCACAGATCCAGCATGCCCGCCGGCGCGGCGAACACACGCTCGGACGGGACTACGATGGTTTCTCCATCGGGCTGTACAAAGCCCACGATCTCGAAGCCCCGCCGGTCGGAACGGCGCCGCAGGCTCTGAATAGCGGTCGTTCTCTGACCGACGCCGTATACGAGCACACGGCGCTTGAAAATGCTCTCATCCACTATGCGCGAAAACACCGTGCGAGCGATGGCGGAAGCGATGAGAGAGAAAAGCAATGCGAGTGCAAGCACACCGCGCCCCAACCATAGGGATGGGATGACGTAGAAGACCGCCGCGGTAGCGAGCATGGCGGCGCCGATCGCAGCGACCAAACGCACGAATACACCGGTGGTGCGCGCCCTCTGCCGCGAGCTGTATAGGCCCAAGGCAAGCAGGCTCACGAGGTTGGCGAAACTGAAGACGGCGGCGCACGGCCAAAGAGTATTGCGCGCACTCACAGCCGCAGTCGGATACCAAGTGTCGAACCGTACCCAGTACGCGCTCAGCAGCGCCACAAAAAAGAGCACCGCCTCGACTCCGGCCAGCACCACCATAGAGATATGGACATACTGGCCAAACACCCGGACCCGCATACACCTCCCAAAGTAACACCCCGCTCGGAGGGCCTGACTAGTTATTGCCGTAGCTGGAGCGCCTCGCTACGGCGATCGAGTCAGACAGGCTCCTGGTCAGCGAGCGGGGGAATGAGAATGAGAACTTTACAGCAGAGTGTAAAGAAATTCGCAGGCACGGCTGTGAAGATATTCACAATTGCACTACACTGCCTGCCCGTACTGCGCCAATTGTCCCATATGATTCGAGCACTTGCGCCATCTTTAGCGCACGGGGCGCACACTTGCCGCAGGCCCTTGCTGCGGCGCTCCAGGATTCAATCATGACGGCTGATGTTCAAGCACGGACTCGTCAGTTCCGTGACGCCCTTGGAAGCTTCGCCACAGGCGTGACCATTGTCACAACCCGTAGCGCCGCCGGCGAGGACATTGGACTCACCGCCAACAGCTTCAACTCCGTGTCGCTCGATCCTCCCATGGTGCTGTGGAGTCTGGCGAAGAAATCGCTGAGCCTGCCGGCTTTCCTGGAAAGCGGCTATTTCGCTGTCCACGTGCTCTCCGTGAGCCAGGAGCAGCTGTCGCTCACCTTCGCCACCCGCGGCGCCGACAAATTCGCCGGGCTCGCGGTGGAGCGAGGTCATGGCAACACACCGCTGCTGCCCGGATGCTCGGCCCTGTTCGAGTGCCGCACCGCTTTTACTTATGAGGGCGGCGATCATGTCATTTTCCTGGGCGCCGTCGAGTCTTTCGAGCATTTCAACCGACCGCCGCTGGTGTTTCATGGCGGCCGCTACGCAGTCGCGGTAGAGAAGCCGTCCTCGGCTATGCAGCCCCGCACAGACAACGAGCCGGACAGCAGCTTCAGCCAGGATTTCCTCATTTATCTGCTGGAGCGCGCCCATTTCCAACTTTTCCTCGGACTGCGGCGCGACCTCGAGCGCCACGGACTCAGCGAGGACCAGTGGTTTGTGTTGAGCATTCTCGCCGTATCGGACAACCGCACCGTCGCGGAGCTCGACCGCCTCCTCTGGTACACTGGAAAAAGAGTGACTTACGAGTTGCTCGCCAGCCTCACGGCCGCAGGCTTCGCGCGTTTGCAAGGCAGCTATGACCCGCATGCGTGCGTGAGGCTGACCGACTCGGGAAAGGGCATCGTCCTGAAGCTGGTCGCGGTCGCCAAGGCTACTGAATCCGATGCCGAGCGCAATCTCGGCTACGGTGAGACCCAACTCCTGAAGCGCGCGTTGCGAAGCATTATCCGCAACACGGACCCCGGTTCGCCGCCGCTACAGCCCACAGCCTTCCCCGAATAGCCATGCCGACCGTCACCGACATCGAATACCGGACCGACCGCAAGATCGACGCGGCCGCCTTCAAAGACATCCTCGATCGCTCAGGACTCGGCGCGCGCCGCCCTGTGAACGACCCGCAGCGGCTCACCCGGATGCTGCAGGCCTACAACCTCATTCTCACGGCCTGGCGGGGTGAATCATTGGTGGGGATTGCGACCTGCTGGACCGACTACGCTTACTCGGCGTATCTGGCCGATCTGGCGGTCGCGGCCGACTACCAGCGCTGCGGCATCGGCCGCGAGCTCGTCAATCGCGCCCGAGCAGCCATTGGCCCGCAGGTGACGCTGCTCCTCCTTTCTGCGCCTCAGGCCGTGAGCTATTACCCCAAAATCGGCATGGAGCGCTTCACCGACTGCTTCATCTTGCGCCGCACCGAATAGCTCACATAACGCGCCGCTCGGCATACCGTAATATTACCGACCCATGCAGATTTCATACTCTGCGCAGCCTTGAAAAACGCAACATGACAGACACAGACCACACGATCCGACGCATCCTCAAGGAGCACGGCCGCTTGAACAAGGATCCGGCATCCCTGGGTCCCGAGGCGGACCTGTACGAGGCCGGCATGACCTCCCATGCCAGCGTGAACGTGATGCTCGCCCTGGAAGGCGAATTCAACATCGAGTTTCCCGACCATATGCTCAAGCGCAGTGTGTTCGAGAGCATAGCCGCAATCAGCGCCGCGGTCGGCGAGCTGCAGTCCGCGTCCGCCTAACCCCTTGTCGATGCCGGCCCGCCTCAAGAGCATCGCCGGTCACCGGCGCCACGAGCTGACAGCGGGTTGGGAACTGTGCTCGACGCCACCCGGAGCCTATGACGGGCCGCTAGAGTTAGCGGCAGCAAAGGTCGCGTGGCTCCCTGTCCATGCCCCGGCTACTGTTGCGGAGTGCCTGCGCGAGGCGCATCTGTGGAGCCTGGACGCGCCGCAGCGCAACTTCGACTCCGAGGATTGGTGGTATCGCCTGCGCTTTACGCCGCCTCCTCACGGCCCACACGAAGACCTGGCGCTCGGCTTCGACGGTCTGGCAACAGTGGCCGATGTCTGGTTGAACGGCGAGCTGTTACTGACCAGTGACAACATGTTTCTCGCCCATGAGCGCCTGCTGAACGAGCTGCGCGCCGGCGAGAGCGAGCTCGTGATTCGCTGCCGCGCCCTGAATCACCTGCTCGCAGCGCGGCGTCCGCGACCGAAATGGCGCACACCGATGGTGGAAGAGCAGCAGCTACGGTGGTTTCGCACAACTTTGTTGGGACGCACTCCCGGATGGTCACCACCGGCGGCGGCGGTAGGTCCCTGGCGTCCTGTTTGGTTGGAAACGCGCGCCTACATCCGCTTGTCGGACCTCGCCGTGCGCAGTGGCGTGCACGGTACGCAAGGTTGGCTCGAAGTCGGAACGACGATCACGGCCCTGGGTAATGCTGCGATACACGACGTCTCGCTGATCGTCACTCGCGGCTCCCTGCGTCACGTTGTTCCGCTGGTGCGGCGCCCCCGCAACGATCCCAACAGCGACGCCAATAGCGAGGCTCATTTCGGGCGTCTGGAAATCGCCGCCGTGGAGTTATGGTGGCCACACACTCACGGTGAGCCCGCACTGTATGAAGTAAGTTTGGCGGTCAACCTCCAGGGCGCGGATACCCCGTTGGCTGTCGATCTCGGACGTACGGGATTTCGTACCATCACTCTCGACACGCGCGCCGGAGACTTCGCACTGAGCGTGAATGGCGTGCCGGTCTTCTGTCGCGGCGCCTGTTGGACACCCGATCCGGTGACTTTGAATGCATCGCCGCACAGCCTGCGCAACACGCTGGACCAACTGTGCTCGGCCGGCATGAACATGCTGCGCGTCGGCGGCACCATGGTTTACGAGCACGGCGACTTTCTAGAGGCCTGCGACGCTCACGGCGTCCTGTTGTGGCAGGACTTCATGTTCGCCAACATGGCTTACCCGGAGGAAGATGCGGCTTTCACGGCTACTGTACGCGCCGAAGCGCGCCAACAGCTCGACCGCCTCGCGGCGCATCCCTGCCTCGCCATTCTGTGCGGCAACAGCGAAGGCGAGCAACAGGCAGCCATGTGGGGCGCGCCGCGCGAGAGTTGGAGCTCGAAGCTGTTTTACGAAGTGCTACCAGAGCTGGTGCGCACGCACCGGCCCGATGTCCCTTACTGGCCTTCCAGCGCGCATGGCGGAGCCTTTCCCCACCAGGGCAATGTAGGTACGACCTCCTACTACGGCGTGGGGGCCTATCTGCGTCCGCTCGAGGACGCTCGCAGAGCGGAAGTTCGCTTCGCGTCCGAGTGCCTGGCCTTCGCGAATGTGCCGCAGCCGCAGGCCCTGGCGCGCATACCGGGGGGAGAGAAGCTTCGCAGCCATCATCCCGCCTGGAAGGCTCGCACACCGCGCGACCTCGGCGCGGGGTGGGACTTCGATGATGTGCGCGATTACTATTTGAAACATTTGTTTGGCCACGACCCCCTCGAGCTGCGTTATGGGGATCATGACCGTTATCTCACCCTGAGCCGGGTTGTCACCGGGGAGGTCATGGCGGCGACATTCGCCGAGTGGCGGCGTAAACGCTCGACCTGCCGCGGCGCTCTCATTTGGTTCTGGCGCGACCTTTGGTGTGGCGCCGGCTGGGGAGTGATCGATGCGCTGGGAGCTCCCAAAGCGGCGTATTATTACCTGCGCCGCGCCCTCCAACCGCTGGCTGTCTTCATGAGCGACGAGGGGGGTAACGGACTCTTCGTGCACATAGCCAACGAGCGGCCGCAGCTCATCGAGTGCAAGCTCGAGCTGACGTTGTATCGCGATGGGGAGACTGTAGTGGGGAGCGCCACGCGCGCCGTAAAAGTGCCGGCGCGTGACACGTTGGAAATCGCCGCCGTTGAGTTGTTTGAGGGTTTCCTCGACCTCTCGTACGCCTATCGCTTCGGGCCTCGCGCACAGGATCTGGTGAGCGCCGTGTTGCGAGACGCGGCCGGCGCGGCTCTGACGGAGGCTTTTTATTTCGATCTACGCCGGATGGCCGACTCGCGGGCCGACCTCGGGCTGGAGGCCGTGGGCAGCGCACGCAGTGACGGAGGCTTCGACCTGAAAATTACGACACGACGCTTCGCACAGTCCGTCTGGATCGAGGCCGAGGGTTTTATCAGCGAGGAAGACTATTTCCACCTGGCTCCCGGAGCTGGAAAAACCATCATCCTACGGCCCGACCCGGGTGGGAAGACCCGCGCATTACGCGGTAGGATTCACGCACTCAACACGCTAGCGCCCGCGAAAATAGGAATTTTGTAATGTCCCCGCCGCGCGCTGAGCCCGCGTTCTTCGGCACCTTCGATCGTCCGCTGTTCGGCTGGATCCATCGGGTCGAACACCCCGTTGATCGAAATGCACGGGCACCCGTGGGACTCGTTCTTTGCAATCCGTTCGGCTACGAGGCGATGTCGGCCCATCGCACTTTACGACACTTTGCGCAATCCGCCGCGGCTGCGGGCATCCCGGCGATACGCTTCGACTATCACGGCACCGGCGACTCGGCCGGGACGGACCTCGACCCAGACCGGCTACGCGCCTGGCTGGACAGTGTGCACAGTGCGATCGATACACTGCGCCAGGAAGGCGGCTGCGAGCGAATCTGCCTGTTGGGTATCCGGCTGGGGGCCACGCTCGCCGCGCTGGCTTCATCCGAACGAACCGATATCGCCGCCCTGATCGCAATCGCGCCGGTAGTGAGCGGGAAAGCCTATATCCGGGAGATGCGCGCTCTGCAGATGGCGACGGACGCCGGCGCCGCGGCAGCCAAAGAGGCTGGAGCGGCGCCCGTGACCGATGAGCCGATGGAGGTCACCGGCTTTCTGATCTCGACGGCGACTCGCAACGAGCTCACGCAAGTGGACCTGCTGAAACTGACACGGCCCCCGGCACCCTCGGTGTTGGTGCTCGATCGCGACGACCTCCCCGGGGCCGGGCGCTGGAGCCAACACCTGCAGTCTCTGGGGTCACTGACGAATTACTACGCCCTGCCGGGTTATGTGGAGATGATGCTCAGTCCCCACTCGGCGACGGTACCGGCCATGGTGCTACAGCACACGATGGACTGGCTCAGCCGTCAGACGACGCTCTGGCTCTCAGGGCCGCCGCCCACACACGGGTCGATCGACGCGCCCGCCTGCCGCCACTGCATCGAGCTCCCCGCCGCCGTGAAAGATGGCGCGCCCATCGTCGAAACCGTCGATTTTCTCGATTCCCAGAAGATCCTGATGGGTGTGCTGAGCACGCCCATTGCGGATAGGGCGAGCTCCGTCAACGCTTCCTCCGGAGCCATCCTGTTGTTGAACGCAGGCGGTACACACCACATTGGCCCGAACCGTCTGTACGTCACACTGGCCCGCCGCTGGGCCTCATTGGGCCATGTTGTGTTGCGTATGGATATCTCCGGGATCGGCGACAGCCTCCCTCGGCCCGGTGAGGCCGAAAATACCGTCTACACGACACGCGCCAACGAGGACATCCTGCAGGCGATCCGTTATTTACGCGAGCGAGCCGCAGCGGTTGAGTTTCGCGCGGTCGGACTCTGCTCCGGCGCCTACCACGCCTTCAAAGCCGCCGTCAGCGGCGCTCCGCTCGACGGCGTCGTCATGATCAACCCCCTCACCTTCTTCTGGCAGGAAGGCATGTCACTCGACATGCCGATGCCACAAGAGCGCGTCGTCTCCGAGGCCCGCCGCTACCAGAAGAGCCTCTTCAGCCTGGAGTCCTGGCTGAAACTGGCTCGAGGCGGCGTGAACGTGCCGAACGTGGCGCATGTGGTCATGCTGCGCACCCTGCAGGAGATTAAATACCGCCTGCGTAATCTTGCACGGCTGTTACGTCGGCCGCTGCCGGACGACCTCGCGCACGAGCTGGAACTGGTTGCACAGCGCCGGGTCGGACTCACGTTCGTGTTTGCCGCGGGCGATCCAGGCATTGAGCTCCTCAAGATACAAGGAGGCTCGGTGGCCAAGACGCTGCGCAAGCGTGGCCGGATCGACATCCATGTCATCGACAACGCCGACCACACCTTCACAGTACGCCGTGCTCGAGACCGCCTCGTTGCGATACTGGCGGCCGAGCTCGACGCGCCGAGTACGGCTGGATCCGCTTCCGAAAACGCTGCCGCTGTCGGGCAGCCGTGTTCCAGCAGTGCCCGATGACCTCCACGGACCCGCCGCGCCTCAGTGACCGCCGTGTCCCGGCGCTCGATGGCATTCGCGGCCTGGCTATTCTGCTCGTCATTCCGCACAACGGGAATCTCATGCCGTCGGGCGATGTCCACGGCATCGCCCACGCCGTCAAGGACCTCATGCTGAACGGCTGGGTTGGGGTGCAGCTATTTTTCGTGCTCTCGGGCTTTCTGATTTCCGGCGCATTGCTCGATACACAGGATTCGCGTAGTTACTATCAGTCATTCTATGCACGACGCGCCTTGCGGGTCCTGCCACTCTACTACGGCGTGCTGATCCTGACCTTCCTGATCCTGGCACCCCTGGGCCTGTTACCGCCGGAAACGGTCAACAGGCAGCATAACCAGATCTGGCTGTGGACCTTCCTGTCCAACTGGAGCGACCCGCTGGGCTACGACGTCAAAGGCTTCACACATTTCTGGTCACTGGCGGTCGAGGAGCAGTTCTACCTCCTGTGGCCGTTGGTCCTGCACCGGATGCGACCGGAGCGCGTACTCACGTTGTGTATGGGACTCAGTGTCACAGCGCTGGCAGTGCGTTCGCTGATCCGCATCGAAGGCTGGCCTGATGACTTTAGTTATGAGTTCACCATTTGCCGGATGGACGCGTTGTCGATGGGAGCCGCGGCTGCGGCGCTCATCCGCATACCTCTGTGGAAAGAGCGTGTGGAGCACGCTCGGCGATACCTGCCGTGGATGGCGCTTTTCCTGATCGTAATCATGGTGCCGGTAACGCACGATTACGAGCGGGGCTGGCAAACCCAGACTCTCGGCTACACGACCCTTGCCGCCGCATTCGCCCTGCTGGTGCTGGCAGGCTCGTGCATGCGCCCGACCGACACGAGCTGGAGCGCGCGCTTCTTCCAACTTGCTGCCTTGCGCTCGGCGGGCAAATACAGCTATGCCATGTATGTCTTCCATTTCCCGCTGCACAAGCTGTTGGGAACCCGGCTCGTGGGCGCGACCGAATCCCTCGCCAGCGCGAACGCGGCCATCCTCTATGCCCTGGCGCTCATCGTCGTGAGTTATCTGCTGGGCTGGACATCCTATCACCTGTACGAAAAGCACTTCCTGCGCCTGAAACGTCTGTTTTCCCAACACACCGGCGCCGTGGAGGCGGCTTGAGAACACAGGAGAGCCGCCGCGAGATCGCCGGACTCGACACGACGGTCATAGATGCGCCGAACGCGATGTCGGCTGTGGTGCTGTTGCACGGCTATGCCATGCAGCCTTCCGACCTGACACCGTTCGCCCATTCCATTGGTATCCCCGCACGCTTTTTCTTCCCGCGCGGGCCGCACGCTAGCCCGGTAAGGGGTTACGCCTGGTGGGATGTCGACACCGAAGCGCGGGAGCGCATGTTGGCGCACGGACCGCGTGACCTGGTGAGTCAGCGGCCACCCGGTCTCGGCGCGGCCCGCGACCAACTCGACCGCTTCCTCGAAGCCGTCACCGCGGAGTTTGCACCGTCCCGGGTCGTTCTCGGTGGCTTCTCGCAAGGCGGCATGTTGGCCTGTGACTTCGTGTTGAGAGGACCACGGGCCGTGGATGGTCTGGTGCTCCTCTCCTCTTCCCGTATCGACTTCGAAGCCTGGCAGCCGGTGCACGCACGCCTCGCAGGGCTGGCGGCGTTCATGAGCCATGGGGAGCGGGACGCGGACCTGTCCTTCTCGGCCGGGCTCGCACTGAGGGATTTCCTCGCCGCCAGTGGCGCGGCAGTCAGTTGGGTCCCCTTCGAGGGCGGTCACGAGATCCCGCTCGTTGTGTGGCGCGGTTTGCGAAAGTTTCTCGCACCCCTGCTAAAATGATGCTGTAGAGCAACAAACACCCGGCCGCCCGTTCATAGACGCGGGATGAGATCGGTATCACAGTTTTCCGTCATTGCCAGGTACTGTTCATGATCAGCAAATTTCCGGAGTTCGGCGCACGCCTGGCGAGGCTCGAGAAGATCGCCAAAGAGGTCGCCGCACCCAACGCGGCCGATGTCGACGCCAACAGCCGCTTTCCCCAGGAGACGATCGACGCCCTGCGCGAGGCCAAGCTGCTGTCCGTCCTGGTTCCAAAAGAGCTCGGTGGGGAAGGCTATGGCATGCGCGAGCTGGGCATCCTGTGCTCGACTCTGGCCGGAGGGTGCGGCTCCAGCGCCATGGTCCTGGCCATGCATTACATCCAGGTCGCGTGTATCGCACGCCATGCGCGCTCCTCTGCGTTCTTCCAACGCTATATGCGCGATCTCGTCGAGAACCAGTACGTCCTCGCCTCCATGACGTCCGAGAACGGCACGTTCGGGGAAACACGCACCAGCATCTGTGCCGTAGAGCGCAAGGACGGCCGCTTCAAACTCGACAAGGACGCCACTACGGGCTCCTACTGCGGTCATGCCGACGGCATTCTCGTAACCTGCCGGCGGGCGCCGGACGCCGCCAGCAGCGACCAGGTGTTGGTGCTGGTCCGCAAAGGTGACTACAAACTCACGCAGACCACAACATGGAACACGTTAGGCATGCGGGGCACCGTCAGCCCGGGCTTCAAGCTCGAATCCAACGGCTCGGAGGAGCAGATCATTCCGGGCTCGTTCGCTGACTCCTCGGCGCAAACCATGGTGCCGTACTCGCATATCCTGTGGGCCTCCCTATGGTGGGGAATCGCCGCGGATGCGGTTGCCCGCGCCGCCGGGTTCGTGCGCGGCGCCGCCCGCAAGAATCCCGGTAGCGTGCCGCCGACAGCCAACCGGCTTGCCGACGTCGCCAATCAACTCCAGGCGCAGCGCCAGCATTGGTTCTCACTCGCCACCGAATTCGACGAGCTGGCCGACCACCCGGAGGGCGCCGCGGAGCTGCAATCGATCGGCTGGGCGCTGAAGATGAACCATCTGAAGATCAACGCCTCCGAAACCGCACCGCAAATCGTGCACAAGGCCCTGCAGATCACGGGCATCCTGGGCTACAAGAACGATTCGCCCTTCAGCCTCGGACGGCACTACCGCGACAGCCTGTCCGGCGCGTTGATGATCTCCAACGACCGCATCAACTCCAAGAGCGCCTCCATGCTGCTCGTGTACAAAGACCTGTAAGGGAGCGCTTCATGTCCAAATCTTACAATCCGCAGGAATTCTACGACGGCCTCGTCAAACATCGGCTCATCGTCCCGGTGGGCGTGCAGGGCGCATTCGGGCGTGGCGCGGTATTCGAG
>Ga0206967_1166_pt1 | contig 13170 bp, 12 predicted proteins | sample Alteio_BWOrgHeat_24_FD_153259 | JGI IMG/M metagenome (GOLD analysis project Ga0206967, IMG submission 153259) | Enriched cells from forest soil in Barre Woods Harvard Forest LTER site, Petersham, Massachusetts, United States -... | ecosystem: Environmental > Terrestrial > Soil > Temperate forest >...
CGATGGTTACGTTGTGTTACCTGCGTCGCTACCTCGCATTCTGTAAGTCGTTGTTCGAGGCACATAAAGGCTCGGTGGAAGTCTCGATAGAGGTGGCCGAGTGGTTGGCGGGGATCGTAAGGGTCCTTGAAAGACATCGCGCAATCCTGGAGGCGCCGGCTGTATCGGACGAGGATCGCCGGACTTTGCTCGATGAACTGGGCAGCGCATTCTCCGACTATCGAGACAAGGTTTACCGGTCCGGTTTCAGCGGTAGCCAGAGCCTTGAAATGGCGGCAGCTGTCCGACTTTGCGACGTCGCCATGCCGTATCTGGACCATTCGATCCGTGCAAACCGGCGGGATGATGGCCTCTATCACTCTTATAACCTCGTCGATCTTCGCGATTCAGCGACTGCGCCAATCAGCCCGCTTTACGAAATGTTGGAGGGGCAGGTTGCCGTGCTGAGTGCAGGCGTCCTAAGCCCGACCGAGGTGTCCGACCTAATTGGAGCGCTCTTTGACAGCAGGACATACCGGCCTGGTGAGGGCACGTTCATGCTCTACCCAGAACGAAGTCTGCCCGGCTTCCTTGAGAAAAACGTTGTGTCAAAAGAGGAAGTGCACGGGAATCCACTTCTGCAGCGCCTCTTGGACTCTAGGGACGAACGAATTGTGCTCCGGGACGCGGCAGGAAAATACCGATTTGCTCCATCGCTTCATAATGCCATGGCCTTGAAGCTCGAACTCGATGCACTGACCTGCGAACCGTGTCTGGCTGACTTGGTAAGAGACCATAGAAAATCGACCATGGATTCCTATGAGTCGGTGTTTAACCATCGGTTCTTTACCGGCCGATCGGGAGCGATGTATGCCTACGAAGGGTTGGGAAGTATCTACTGGCACATGGTGTCGAAACTGCTGGTTGCGGTTCAGGAGTCGTTCTTCCATGCGGCGCGATCGGGAGCATCGAAAAGCGAACTTAAGGAGATTGCCGATGGCTACTACCGTATCAGAAGCGGGATGGGATTCAACAAAACGCCCCAAGAATTCGGCGCTTTTCCTCCGGATCCGTATTCTCACACCCCATCCGGCCGAGGCGCCAAACAGCCGGGCATGACGGGGCAATCGAAGGAAGACATCCTGTCTCGATGGATGGAGTTCGGAGTGTTTTCCCTAGGCGGACGCATCGAGTTTCGGCCGGCAATGCTTCGAACTGCGGACTTCCTATCCGAGTCACGAAGTTGGGAAGTCCGGGGAATTGATGGGGATTCGCAGGTGTTGGTCCTGCCAAAAGACTCGCTCGGATTCACCATATGCGGAGTTCCCGTGATCTACCAGTTGGGTAAGGCGGGACCGCAGACAGTCGTTGAGACGTTTGAAGGGACGGAAGAGATAGCAGAAGGCGTCGAACTGAGCGTACCGGCCAGCCGCTCGATCTTTGCACGGTCCGGCACGATCAAACAGATCACCGTTTCTCTTACCGTTCGAGAGCTATTCCAGTGACACGTAGCAGGCATCGACGAATCGCGGAGTGCAGACGCAATAGAACAATAAGTCCCCGCAGCCGTCGTTGGTGATTTTCTGGCTGACTTCTGGCGGGATGATTACAATGTCGCCTGGGCCGACCGTCTGGGGAGCCAGTTCGCCGATGGTCACGGTTCCCGTACCCTCGAGGATGACGTAGCGCTCGACCGTCCCCGTCAACCGGTGCAGTTTGGTCGTAACTCCCGGCTCGATCCTTGCCCGCGCAATCGACACCGCGTCATCAGAATCCTGATTCCAGGACTCAAGGATCCAGCAGCCTTCTGGCGTTAGATATTCCTCTCCTGGATCCGGCACTCTGATTTTTGCTTCCATATTGAATCCCGCGACTTTCTATTGAGCGAAATAATACAACAAGCCTTTTCCGTTGGATTTTCAACATGTTATAATTTCAACAGGATGAAACTCGGCGGAAACCTCAGCAAGCGGGAGCACCAGATAATGGATCTGGCCTATGAGCGCGGATCGATCACAGCGACGGATCTTGAAGAGGCCCTTTCGGGAAATATATCAAACTCCGCCGTTCGGTCCTATCTTCGCGCACTGGAGGCAAAGGGCTTTTTGCAGCATGAAGAGGAGGGTGTGCGCTTCATATATCTCCCGATTCGAGCGCGGGACGACGTGGCTCGAGGCGAGGTTAGCCGCCTGGTCAAAACATTTTTCGGAGGATCGGTCAGCAGCGTTCTTGCGACGCTTCTAAGCGAAAAGGAGATCGACCTGTCGGATGCAGAACTTGATGAGATGCGCCGCATGATCGAGGAGGCTAGGCGGCCATGAGCATCTTCGTCGAGATCGCCGTTAAGAGTGTTGGCCTTCTTGCCCTGGTTTGGATCGTTGCCTTTTTGCTACGGTCGCATTCGGCGGCGATGCGGCACCGTGTATGGGCTCTTGGCTTTGTCGGCCTTGGCCTACTCCCGATACTTGCCATTCGCCTGCCCGAAATCCGAATCGAGCGTCCCGGACCGTCGGTGAGCCACAAGTCGCTCACCCCACAGCCAACGGGGCAAAGCATCGAACCAAAGAGTCAGGGCACACCGGCTCAAATCGCTTCACCGGAACCCCGAACACTCAGCCGGCCAGCACCAGCGCCAACCGCCGAAAGCCGAACGCCCTCCGCAGTCCCCACTATCTTATTCGGCATTTGGGCAGCCGGCGCTGCCCTTCTGCTTTGCCGAATGGGTGCCCGTGTTGTGGCGGCCTTGGGCCTATCGCGTGGTGGCGAGATTATGTCGGTGGATCCACGCTTTGGTTTGCCGCCGCACACGCAGATCGTGCGAACTGGCAAAGTCGATGTGCCGATGACCCTGGGGTTTTGGCGTTCAACAATCCTGCTGCCGGCGACATCCAACAGCTTGTCGGACGAACGGTTTCGCGCGGTCTTAATGCATGAAGGAGCGCATATTCAGCGAGGCGACTGGCTGTGGCTCATCTTTGGCCAAGCCCTCAGCGCCATTTACTGGCCCAATCCGTTGGTGCATTTCGCGGCATCTCGAATGCGAGCCGAGGCCGAACTCGCCGCAGACGATGCCGTACTGGTCGCCGGTTTCGACGCCCCCGGTTACGCGGAGACCCTTGTCGATATCGCTTCGAATTTGCGAGCAAAGTCACTTGCAGCCGCGATTCCCTTTGCCGAACCTGGGTCGCTCAAAGCGCGCATCGAATCGATCCTCAAAGGGAGTAGGAGTCGAGGACCGGTCGGTCGGCGAGGAGCGATCGTTGCCCTTGCAGTTTGTGCTGCGGTGGTTATTCCATTTGCCGCTGCCCGGCTGGTCGCCGGCCCGGAAGTTATCAGAGACGGAGTGATTGTTCTGGGGGACGATAGTCAGGCAGAAATCATCGCGATTACGGAGATGCGAGATGGAAGGGCCATCTCTTGGGACAGGCATGGCGCACTCACGCGCCGTACGTTCTCGGTCGGAGAAGATCAGGTCTTAGCACTTCGAAACATGAAGGCTGTTCCAGCCGGTTACAAGGTTCGATACGTGCTGGTGCGATTGAATAGTCAGAAGGTCGATTTTCCGCCCTTTGCTTCATCCTGGGGAGATTTCGTCGCATGCTTGCCTTACACAGGGCCGTCTGATGAAAACAGCCTTGGCTTTCAAGATGCCTTGGGTGGAACCTATCGCATCCTTCAGATAGCAGCACCGACCGGTGCAAGCAAAGCAAGCTTGGAAACAAAAGTTCCAGCCGCAAATTGGAGCTTATTCGCTTATGCGAACTATACGGGCGGCGAAACACAGCAGGTTCTCAATCCATCGGTTGGAATCCACATTGCGCCAATGACTCCGGGCCACGGCGAGGGAACCGAAGCTACATTGACACTGCCGAAAGCGTTCGCCGACCGTGAAGCGAGGGTGCGGTTCCTGCCCTCTTGGAGCGATGTGTCTTACGTTGAAGGCCTCAGTGGCCCGATAACCGCCTCCACCCTCGTCAAGGCAGAAGCGGTTACTCGAGTTGAGGTGCTTAGTCGAACGATGCGCCGCGCAATCGTGGCAGATCTGCCGCTCGAGCCCGATCTTAAGGCAATTTATACACCGCGGCATTTTCTTCCGGATGACGTAATTGCTGCCGTTCGTGGCACCGCAGAACTAACGGACGGCACGAAATTGGGAATCGAGCTCATTTCCCGCGGGGACGGCGATCCCGAGTTGGTGTGGGATGCCAATGGCAACACCGTGGCTGTCAAGAGACCGCCAGGATGGTCGAATAATTTATGGATGCCTGAGCCAAAGAACGACTCTAAGCGCATGGTTCAACTTTGGTTGCAGCATCAGCCGAGAAGTGCTGCTCACTCCCAAGTTCTTTACGATAGCGAAGGCTGGCCGTTGTTTCACAACGTTCAAAACGTGGTGTCCCCCCAACATGATCTCTGGGGCTTCTATTCGATCCTCGACTACTCGGTACGTAGCTCCGACATCGTGGCCCAAGTCGTCGATGCGCCATATCGAACGCTCAGGCGCTTTGAGCGGGAGGACAAAAATGGGGTCAGTTGGACGGTTGGGAACCGCCTTGGATGGCACGGAGTGCTCCACTTGGACTGTCACAATCTTTTGGGAAACCACACCTTAGGCTGGGATATCGAGTTCGTACCGCTTGATGCAAAGGGGAAACCCGTCACTGGCCTCAATGACACTCAAGGCTGTAGGTACTCGCCCGATTGGCTAGAGTTCGACCTGTCATCCTTCGACATGGCTCGTGTGAACGCAGTTGAAGTCCGCGGCCGACCCTACCATTGGATACGATTTCCAAATGTAGCGCTGGAACCCATGACACTCAAATAGTGCCTCACACTGGAAAAAGCGTGAACGGCAAATAAAGGTGGGTGCGTCGTACAATGTCAAGATGATCAACTGTACGCGCTGTGGAGCGCAAAATCCGGAAGGCGCCAGAACCTGCTCAAAGTGCGGGATTGCGTTCGTCCACCAGTTCCAAGCTCAAGCAGATGCGAAGCGCGCGCAAACGGGGTTGTTCATCCGCATCGCCACCTGGGTCGTCGTCCTCGTTGTGCTTGCAATCGTTGGCCCCCCAGCGTATTACAAAGGTGGGCTTGCTTACTTCAAGTGGAAGCTGAACCATACAACCGAGACTGTCATGCGCGCCTGCGACGGCCCGGCTGACGCGAATGCGGGACCGGATAAGAAACGCCAGATCGATCAATGCCTTGCCGACAGCAGCGACCTTATCAAGGCGCAGAAAGATTACGACAACTTCTTGAAACCCGAAGACAGGCAGGCGACAAGCGCCGCGGCAAAGAAATAAGGATCTAGGGAAGCATAGTTCCTTAGATCCTTCATTGCATTTATTTTGGTGTCCCCGTCTTCATGCCGGCAGGGGCGGGCAAGAGGTCCATGTCGGCGCCCCCTCCTTTCTTGGGGCCCGTGATCTCGTGCGGCTTGTGCGCGACCTCGGCGCCGAGGTCCTCCTTTTGGCAACCGGCGCATAGGACGCCGATTACCACCAACCCGATTGCCAGCCTAAAGCGCCAGGTCACCGAGCGTCCCATCCAAACTCCAAACATAGCCTGTCGGCTCGGGACCGGGAGCAGCGTTATTCGTGACGCCGTTGATCGTAGCGCCGCCAGTTAAATAGCTGGAATTTCCGTAGCTCGTTCCCCCACCCAGGTAATCGTCTGTCGCGAACTTGGAGTGACCATCCAGCCACACCACGTTAGCGCCGTTGTAAGGCCGAAAGGCGCGAACTTGGGTCGTGTAGTGATCGTATGGCGTGGGGTTGTTTCTCGACCAGCCACTGGAGTCGAATCCAGACGGATAGGTTCCATAGGCGTCATAGAAAATGCACGCGTTCGGCGCGGGGTTTGTGATCGGCGACGAACCTGGAGCGTTTACACCCATGAAGCCACGATCGGTTTTGTACATAAACGCAACCGAAGTCGTAAACATAACCGTGTTGGCAGGATGTATTCCGGCCGTTTCTGAGCGAGAGAGGGAGGTGGCGCATTGCCACCACGGTGAAAGGAACATGTAGTTGTAACCGAAGTCGGGGAACCGATTCTGGTTGTAGAACCATGCGTTCACTCCCGAACCATAAATCCCTTCCGGATCGCCAACGCCTGGGTCGACAAACATCTGCAGCGACTTCATGTACGGCCACAGAAGTTCGTCCCACATCGGGGTGTGCGTCGGCAGGTTGTCGGAGCAGTGGGGACCTCCCGTCGATGCAGGGCAACTGGAATCGTTATAGTTGACTTGAAACAGCACCATGTAGTCGTCAAAGTCCACTTGGTACATCTTCTCGGCAAGCCCGATTTGTTTGACGTTAGACAGCGACGACGTCTTCTTGGCCGCAAGCTTGGCTTGGGCAAACACGGGGAACAAGATCGCGGCAAGGATCGCAATGATTGCAATAACGACAAGCAGTTCAATAAGCGTGAACGCTTTTTTCATGTGGCTAACCTCCAAATCGAGAATTCAACCTGAGCCGAAAGGCCCAGGTTCGCCCATAGTATCACAGTCCGTTTGGAATACCAAGGCGCGTTAAAATTCTTCTAATAATCGGCAGGTACCGTACGGTACACCAAGGATCATCCTAGTTTTCAAACCAAATCGCCATCGATCGCATTGAGAATGCCGTCTATGAACGGTCCTTTTGCTTCGCAGTACCGTGTGCGGTCCCACGGATATCGAGCAGCGAGTTTTGTTTTCAGGTCCGTATATTCTCTTGCTGCATGCCCGTGCACACGAAGATAGTCGCGGAAGGCGACGGCGCGTCTTATTTCTCGGCTACCTTCGGCGCAAACATACAGATGATGTACAGGCCACTTACGCGCAGGTTCGACTTTTGGGGTCTCGTCCGATTCTCGCCTAAATGCTTCGCGCCCGGCGGTGCCTAAATTGCCCTCATGGGCGTATCCGAGCGTTTTGAGTTCATCGATTACCGCGGGCAAATGGTATTCGGTTCGGATGACGATCTCGATATCGAGCACTGGCTTCGCCGCCAGTCCTGGAACGGAAGTGCTGCCGATATGCTCGATTTTGAGGATGTGTTCTTGAATTCTCGGCTCGATCGCGCGGCGAAGGTCATCGAATTGTTTTGGCCACTCGGGATCGTAGGGCTGGATCTCCACCTTGGCGCCTGTGACGCGTGTCGCTCCTGCAGGTGGCTCGACAAGCCCGTAGCATGCAGTTCGCGCGCCGGCTCGCACCGCCCAGGATGAGTCCCCGTAGGACCAGTGCCAGTACTCGTCCCGACAGTTCGACAGCCCGGTCGAGTGCATGATGTAACAGAGCAGCCGGCGGTTTTCTGCGGCCTCCGAGCTCAAACCTGCGGCTGCGGTTGGCGCCGCTTTCCAGCCTTCCAGGGGCGATCGCAAATCGATGCCCTCGCCCGTCTGTCTAACCAGGATCCCAATGTCGACCGCCGCGCCAGTGCAGTGACCTGGTGGTGCTTTGGCATCAGGTGGGGCGAAGAAGCGATTGGTCATTCTCCGGACAACTGCTTCAGGCCAGTTTGGATGCTCCTCCTTTGCCCTCTTGTAATTGCCCCAATACATCTCGGCCTGCTGTTCGATCGTTCGCAATGCCGTGTAGATCCGCAAATCAAGGTGGTCCGGCATATTTCGCGAGGCGATTTTCAATGCTTCGGCTACGCTTTCTCGGACGTACGGGAGGCAATACACACCGTAGGAAAACTCCGGATTCGTCTCTCGCAGATCCACCAGCGGCTCGTTGTTATCCCGAATGGGGATCCGGTTGATGAGCCGAAAAGGCTCAGGATTGGCCGGAACGTCGGCAATCGCGAACGTACGAAAATCAACCTGCGGTGGATCGATGATCATCACCCTATCTTACAGCCCGCCAAAATAATGCCCCGGCGAGAAGCGCATAGCCGGGGGTGGAACCAGAACCTGTATCGACCTACATTTCTTGGATTCAGCGAGCCCTCAGGTCTTCAACACAGCTCGTAGACACGTTCCCTCGCCCTCCTTGAGGGAGAGGGTCAGGGAGAGGGAGTTTAGTCTGCGTACCGCATATCGAATGGTTTCCCAAGCTGGATGAGATCGGAAATACCGGCACTGACGTGCACGCCTGGTTCGAGAGCTCCCTCACCCTGTCCCTCTCCCTCAAAAAGGGAGAGGGAACGTATTTCCAAGATTTCGCCTTGAATAGCAGTCACTGGCCTCCGGCTATGCTCTTTTCGCCCTTCCGGGGCTGATTTGGTGGCTTACTGGCGCTAGTACTTCACTTCGATTGTTTGCGGCCGAGCTTGATTGGGAAAGCGAAGCCACAGCAGGTGGCGGGTCGAATCGTAGCGGTCGATCGAAAGGGGATTGCCATCCAAGCTAGCGCTTACGGGGCGCCCTGGAGTTCGAAGCAGAACGACTCCCGGCGTATTCGCCATTCCCTCGAGGGTTGCTTGGAACCGATGAGTGTCCGAAGCCCCAATCGTGACTTTTCCTGCGCTCGCAATTACATGTGACCGGTATTTACTCAGGTCGATCAGGAAATACCGCGTATCCGGCTTCAGTTCGACGCTGTTCAATACCTTGAGGGCCGGGTCGAAAAGGTTTACAAAGTCGCCGCGCAACGACTGCGTCCCCGACTCGGTTTCGTCCATGCCCGCCGCGATAACGTATGGTCCTCGGCGCAAAAGGAAGCAACTACTGTCCTTCCAATTCAGATTTTCGGCCAAGGTACGTACCCGATCCGCAAGCTGGTCGGCGCCAGAACTGCTTTTGGAGAGTTCAGTCGGGCTTCGACGAAGATACACGACGCGCCCTCTTCCGACCTTGTTTAGCTCATGAGGAGGCGCTGCCGGCAGGCCAAGGAGTTGAAACAGATGTTCCCTCGGCGTGGCAAAGCTCATTCCCGCCGTATTCCACCACTCTTGGACCTTGAGATAGGGGTCGGTGTCGGCGTCCACGAACACAAGGGTTCCTCCCGCGCGGACCCAATCCGCGATGGGGCGATGAACTTCCGGGCTCAACGGTTTCATGCCTTCGTAGGTCATCAGCAAGACCTTGAAGCTGTCGAGATAATGAGGCAAGGTGTCGTTTTCAAGTTGAACGGGCTGAATGGGCATCCCTCGCTTGACGAAGGGAAGAGCCAATCCATAGAAATGTCCCATCTCGTCGTCACTTGACTGAGGCGCCCCTCGCTGGAACATAAGTGAATCGCTAACAACGACTCCGACGCCTTGAGAACCACTGTCCCATTTCACGGTGCTCTGCCGCATGTCCTTGAGAGCGTTGAACACGATTTGAAGCTCGGAGGCGTAGGCGCTGGGAATGGGTACGCGGCGTTTCGGGTCGTTTTCCGCCGGGTAGTCCCCGTTAAAAATCCGCTCAGGCCAAGGCATCACTTCGAATTGGCTAACTTCCGGATGAAGCAGCGAGGCTACCAATGTCGACTGGTAATTCCGGCGGTAGTCGCCCCAATCGTGATCGGGGTTGTCTTCGATGGGGTCAGCCAAATACCATACGCCACGGCCCGTCGCTCGAACCAGATTCTGCATGGAGCCGTACTCGAGATAAGCCGTTTCGAAGGTCCGCTCCTTCTTGACTCCCTTGTAGTAATTTGGAGTTCGCGCGGTACCTGTCCAAACCTGAGCAATATAGCCATCGCAGCCGTTCAGCCTGGCAAGGCTGGATTCCGGACTAACGATCCCCCACGACGCATAGTTGATAAGACTGTGGGTGGGCACATAACAACGGACATGGGTGCCATGCGACTTGTTATAGTCTTGAATCGAATCGAAGACCTGCTGCAGAGCGCGCCGGTACAAAAAGTACATAAGCTTGGCGGCGCGCCACCTGGCGTCCGGGGAACTGCTCGGATCTTGCCACGGCTGGTGATAGAAATCCTGCCACTCCCGTTTGAAGCCTGCGCCGTAGCCTCCTCCTACCCAGAATTCGGGTTCTTCCAGATGAACTGCTTCGACACCGGCATCCAACGCTCGGCGAACCCCGACGGAGAGGAATTTGCCATAGTTTTTCCCGGGAGACATGTAATAAACGTCTCCGCCATGGCCGATTTTTTCCCCGTTCTGCCTCGTTTGCGCTTCGTCCTCGTGGTTGACGCCGTCGAACCGGCCGTAATAGTAATCCTGATACTCGCCCCAAGCCACGCCGGTCATAAGATGAATCCGGTAGCCCTTATCTCGCCAGGTCTTGATTCGATCCGGCATCGTCTTATCGATCCCATAGACGACGGCCACATCAGCCCGGCTGTTGATCCGATCGCTATAGGGCTGATGTGTTTGAAAGACCGTTCGCTCGTCTGTTTGAACGGATTCCGAAGAAGGCGGGGTCGATCGCAATCCAAGCACGAGAAGAAGAGCTCCGATCATCTGTCGCCCAATCTACCTAAGGATGCCTCTGCGTTGGCACCATCAAGCCGGCGTGGGCGGTGGCGCCCTTGCCGCTTTCCGCCGCAGCAGGAGCTTGCGCTCCGCTGCTTTGGGTTTTGGCTAGTTCATTATTGCCGCTATAATCTTGCTTTGGGCCGCAGGCGAAGCAGACCAAGGCGACGATAACTAGGAGGAACACTCTCACGTTTGACTGTGCAGTAGCTTTCATATTGGGCTCTTTCGATTTGCGTCCTATTGCTGAATCCCGCACGGATCGTCAGGAGAGAACAGACATGTGTGCGTACCGACCGTATCCACCCAGAATGAATAGTCAACTTCTCCGTTTGGACCGGTGGAGACCCAAGGATCGTACTTTTGGCTTCCTGTAAGCGGGTGCCACTTGGCATGCCCATCCACATATCCGAAGTTGTCACCGTGCCCGTGCAGCCACTTGCTGATATTGGGTTCGCCCGGCTCGCCCCGAACGGTGTCTTGTGAGCCATTACCCTGGTCCGAATTCGTGGAATTAGGAACATAGATGCATGCGCCCGTATCGCTGTCGTTGCACTCCAAATTGGGGTTGGCCCAAGTTCGACCCAGCATGTTGTTCGCTAGAATCCCAGACCAAAGCAGGACGCAACCGGCAGGGTATAGAACGGTGCTTGAAGAACTGAACTGAAGCGTGCCGTTGAAGGTGTACGTAGCCCCCGGAGTCGTAGGGTTGTAACCATAAGGGTTAGAGGTGGTCGCAGTCGGGCACGCGAATATCCCTTGGTTCTTGGTGTAAGCCAGAACCGTGTTTCCCCATTCGACACAATCGACTTCTCCCGGCCCGCATGGCCATTGCCAACCCGTGTAGCCGAGGTTCCAGTAGCCGAAGACGTTTGGCTCGCCCTGCGGGAAACAGTCGTCGACGTCGTTCTGATACATGATGATCGCCAAACTTTGCTGCTTGACGTTAGAGAGACAGGACGTTTGCTTAGCGGCCGCTTTGGCCTGCGCGAAAACCGGAAAGAGGATCGCGGCAAGGATCGCTATTATCGCGATGACTACTAAGAGCTCAATGAGAGTGAAGGCTTGTCTTCGATGACACATAAGTTCTTACCATCCCAGCCTGCAGGTCTGGTCTATCCAATTTGGCAGAGCTACTCTACCAGATAGGCCACTAGCGACGATGCAAAGCTAAAACTAGTATAGCCCAGATCCAGGTAATTTGCGCAGATTTTTAGAGGAGTGGTTCGGTCTGTGTGAATCTGGTATATACTGGACGCCAGATGGTTAACCCTCCCCTCCTCTACCAATATCAGGAGATTGCGCGAGTCATAAAGGCGCAGATATTGCGAGGAGACTTCGAGAAAACCGGGCGATTGCCATCGGAGAGACTCTTGGTGGAGCAATTCGCCGTCCAGCGCAACACCGTACGCCAAGCGTTGGCGTTATTGGAAAAGGACGGCCAAATTGTCACCGAAAAAAAGCGCGGCTCCTTCATCAAGCCATCGTCGGTCGCCGAGGACGGCAGAGCGTTCTTGGTAGATATTCATGTCGGGGATTCACCCACCCTGAGCAGGTTATGTGCCGGCTTTAAGCGGGCGGCGGGGTTGTCGGGTTACACAATCACATTGTTTGATTCGAATCCGCCGGAAGGAGCCGCACTGGATCCGGTTCCCGATGCCACCAAGCTCGACAGAAACATCGCGGGAGCGTTGGTATGGCCGCAGACGCCTACCAATGCTGCTGCTCTCCACTGCTTGAACGCTGCGATACCGGTTGTCTTGGTGGATCGGCGCGTTACGGGCTTGTCGATGGATTGCGTGCGATTTGCAGATTTCTCCGGTGCGCAGAGTCTCGCGGAGCACCTCATTTCGCTAGGGCACCGTAAGATCGGATTTATTTCGGACGAGTTGTTTGTGGAAACGGTGCAACATCGGTGGCGCGGGTACGCATCAGCTCTTGAGGTGCACGATATTCCGATCGACCCGCGGTTAACGCTTTTCTTCCACGGGCTGGACGCCCCCTATTTCGCTCTTGCCATGCGCTACATCCTTGGCCTGAGAAGAGACGCTCCTACTGCGCTGATGTGCTCAAATGACTTGGTTGCACTGTATCTCTTGCGGTTCCTCCATGACGAAGGGATCCGGGTCCCCGACGACATGGCAGTCACCGGCTACGGAAATGCGATGCCGGACTACGCCGACGCCATGTCCCTAACCACTGTGGAGCAGCCGTTCTTCGAGTTGGGCCATTCGGCGGCAAACATTTTGGTGGAGCGAGTCGGCAAGCCGACCGCGGACCGGATGCGATCCACTTACGACATCGAGATCCCGGTAAAGGTCGTCGTGCGAGGCTCGACCGATTCGAACCGCAGTCAAGAGAGTTAAGGTTGTTACCGTAACCATGCCCTTGGTATAGGCGCCTTTGGATCTTCCCCCTGCCAATAGATCGATACAATCCACCAACGCTTGCCGTCGTTCATGAGTTGAAAACTGTTGATGCCGCGCTCGAAAGGCTTCTTGTCATCCTTGTTGTTTCGCGATTCGTATGTGCTGAACAATTGCGTAATGTTCCCGTAATTGTCCGCGTGGCGGTGGATCTCTCGCTCGAAGAAGCCGTTCTTTTCAAAGTACGGCCCTGAGCCCTTGATGTACCACTCGAGGTCCCCGCCAACGTATCGAATATCGCCTGAACGGGTTCTCACCGCCGAGCCAAGCAACGGCTTGGCGACAAAGAGCGATCGCATGCGATCGAAATCGCGCTTCCCGGCCGGGCCAGAAATCACGTCGTAAACGGCCTGAATAATCGAATCCATCGACTCAACATCCTTGGGGTTTGCCGGGGGCGCCTT
>Ga0206967_1167_pt1 | contig 13124 bp, 10 predicted proteins | sample Alteio_BWOrgHeat_24_FD_153259 | JGI IMG/M metagenome (GOLD analysis project Ga0206967, IMG submission 153259) | Enriched cells from forest soil in Barre Woods Harvard Forest LTER site, Petersham, Massachusetts, United States -... | ecosystem: Environmental > Terrestrial > Soil > Temperate forest >...
AATCCACTAATTATGCCTTTAGCAGGACACGAACTTGGTCACGTCGTCTGGCAACGAAAAGGTGCCAAGAAAGAATTTGACCCAACTCTTCTTACGCGGATTATCCAGCTATACAAAGAAAACTGGACTGACTTTTCAAGTCTATTCGATGCAAAAGAGGAGGACCCCGACCGATTAGAAACAGATCTCTTTCTAAGAAGAATTTGGGCGCAAAGTTACAAAATTGCGCAAAGGCAATTAGAAGAGGTCTTTTGCGATTATATCGCATTATATGTTTTCGGCCGATCCTTTCTCCATTCGTTTAGATATTTGCTCGCTCCAAGCTTGGGATACAACAGAAGCATCAACTATCCTCGGCTACGAAGCCGTGCTCAATATCTTGAGTACTTAGCAAAGGAATACAAAATAGATTGCCCGGAACAATATTCCGAAGCATTTAGTGAACGTGAACCAACTCTTTCGCCTAACGATTCATTTATTCTGAAAATTGCGGATCTCGCCACAGAACAGCTTTATCCCACACTCATTCCCTTGATACAAAAATATTGCGGTAAGGCCGAGAAGTTCGAAACTGGCACATCAAGCGAACAAAAAGTCCGGGACGTATTAAAAAACTTAGTTCCGTCAGCAACTGTAAAGTCAATGTCCGCGGTAGTTAACGCCGCTTGGGATATTCGGCTTGAACTTGATGACTGGAATATTTTGGAGGACATAGAGAATCCTCAAACGCGAAGACTCCAGAAATTGCGAGTACTAAGAGACCTCGTTCTAAAAAGTTTCGAGGTGTACGAATATACTAAGAGGCTTGAAAAAGATGCCACTCAGCGCAACTGAATTGACCGCGAGATTGTGGGATGGCATCAAGCCGACAGACAACAGTTCCAGCCTGTGCATTGTTCCACCTTTAGACATCGAAGGTTTGCGCCGCAAAAATGCTGCTGCCATAGACCTTCGTCTTGGTCGTTGGTTTCGAACTATGCGTCAGACTAAAGTCACAGAAATTCCAATAGCGGATTCTCGGAACGAAGAAAGTATTTCCAAAGAACACTATGTTCGATTCAACGATAATTTCGTTTTGCATCCGGGAGAATTCGTAATCGGTATTACGTTGGAATGGCTCAAACTCCCATTCGATCTTTCGGCATACGTTACCGGCAAGTCTTCTTGGGGGCGACGAGGTCTTATCATAGAAACTGCAGCCGGCATCCATCCGGGATTCACTGGATGTCTCACATTGGAATTGGCTAATGTCGGCGCTGCTCCCATCAAGCTAAACCCAGGTATGCAGATCTGTCAGGTCTTCTTTCACGAAGTTAAGAATGATGGCCGCGGATCGACAACGCAATTTGTCGGATTCCGCAAACCTAGCTTAGGTCACGTCAAAAAGGATCGTGTTCTTAGCGCGCTATCAAAACGATACTTCGAATAGACTGCGACCGCACGACGCAAAGACTCAAAACTTGACTAAGGCGGAGCGCCTTGAATAGTCGCCAAGAAAAGCCCCAGCAAATTTGTGTTAGCGGAGCGTAGCGCTTGCACACAAAAATACTTCTGCCAGTGGTTGTATGTGACTTTCTTCTTGATCTAAGTTCGTTGTCGGTCGGACCGACAACTTTCCTGGGGGGAAGGGAATGCCCAGAAGGCGAGGAGCTGTCGTCATTGGAGTCAACAAGACTGGTGGACTACCGGTCTTGGAAAGCTCGGTCGCCGGGGCTGAAGCCCTTGCAAATTGGCTCGCGTCGGAAGGGTTTGAGGTCAAAACGATTACAGACGCCCAGGGGCCCGTAACACCGCAGCAGATTGCTGCTGCAATCGACACATTTGTTGCTCCAGGCAACTACCACCAGCTTGTCATCTATTTTTCTGGACACGGTTATTGGAAAAACGACGCTGAGCTTTGGTTGCTCACTGACGCTCCGACTGATGCCAATGCTGCCGTAAGCTGGGCAGAAACGGCGGAATTCGCGAAAGACTGCGGAATTCCGAATGTCGTCATGATTTCTGATGCCTGCCGCTCAATTCCGAACACGCCACGCGCACTAAAAATTCGAGGTAGCATCGTTTTTCCAAATGAAGATGTGCAGCGAACTCGCGCGAAGGTCGACAAATTCATGGCTGCCGCGACCGGGACAGCAGCCTACGAAATACCAATCAAAGATGCCGGCCGGAAGGAGAATGTGTTCACGCATTGCTTTCTCCGCGCATTCGCGAATCCTGACCAGGATATGGTTCGTGACGTCAACGAGGATGGGCAAGTCATCAAGGTGGTGCCGAATCGGCGGCTCGGCAAATACCTTCAGCGCGAAGTGGCGGCGCTATTGGCGAACTCTAATGTACAACTTAATCAGGCACCTGATGCTGAAGTGCTGTCGGATGACGACGTTTATATTGGTCGTGTGACCACCGCGCCGCGGTCCGTGGGCGTTATCGATCAAGATGCAGCGGAAGGGCATCTTCGACCTGAATCATTCGGGCTCGATGACTGGGATTATGACCGAGAACCGCCGATTGCCCGTAGATTCCTAGGCTGGCAACAAAAAGAGGAGCCGCCCGAGCCGGTGGTAGTCGATCTGCGCGACGTCGCAGCAATGGCATTCGAACGCGCTTTGGAAAAACCGCTGCTGGCTTCCTTGGACGAGATGCAGGCCATAGAGCAGCTCGCAAAATCATCGGGATTCAACGACGCCGTCGCACAAGCTAAGACGATTTCGGAGGTCGGGCATTTCGAAACTGAAACTGGCTTCGCCATAATTGGGGCGGGCGTGACCATGGCCATCGTCGCAAATGGGGAAAGTCCGATTATCCGAGAACATGGCGATGGCAAGAAGCCTGGCGTCGTTAGGATTGAACGTCATCTTGCGCCGGCGTGCACCGTGGTTATCGAGTTCTCCAACGGGCGCGGAGCCGCCCTTGCTGCATTGCAGGGATTCATAGGTCACGTGCTCGTCGAAGGGGACCGGATCGTCAATGTCAGTTACGTGCCATCTGACAACTCAGTCCGCTGGCAGGACTATTTGGACCGCCGTCAGCGCGTAGACCGATTACGAGCCGCGGCTGCAGCTGCCGTGCGGCTCGGTGTTTTTCGTCTAGACGACAAGCAGAAAGCTGGAGAGCTTGCGGAACACATCCGTGTATTCAAAGGCTTGGACCCATCGCTCGGTCTTTACGCTGCTTACGCCTACTCTGAGGCTGACCGACGCGAAGACATCGATTCAATCCTCACATATATGCGTCAAGACCTTGGTGCAGATTTGTTCGACGTCGCAATGCTCGGCCGTAAGATTACGAACAAGCAACCAAATGCCTATCCCATCGCGCCGTTCTGTCCCATGTTAACGCAGGGCTGGAATCTTCTGAGGGCGCGCGGGATCGCGTTACCAGAAGTGTTGGACCAGGCCCAGGACGAGCTTGAGCCTAGCTTATGGACGACGTTCAAGCCCGCACGCACAAGATTGATTATTGATGCGATCCGGCGGGGGGAAATAAAATGAGACTGTTGCTGGTGCATGGTCGCAGTCAGGGTGGAAAAGACCCCGTCAAACTCAAAGCGGAATGGCTCGGCGCACTCGACAAAGGTTTCGAGAAGGCTGGTTTGACACTTCCAGCCGACGTCGTCATCGACTTTCCGTTCTACGGGGATCGACTAGACGAATTTGTCCGACAGTTCGAGCTGCCTGCCGACCCAGCCATCATTCCCAAAGGAAGTCCTGCCTTTGACGAATTTGCGGCGTTCCGCGCGGAAGTCGCTGCGGAGATGCAGGTCCGAGCTGGCATTACGGACGTTCAAGTTCAGGCCGAAATGCGTCCGGCGCCCGCGGAGAAGGGTATCCAGAACTGGGAATGGGTACAGGCCATCGTTCGCCTGCTTGACCGTAACTTCACCGGCTTATCACAGACAACCATCGAAGTATTTCTGAGAGATGTTTTTCTTTACACACGGCGCAGCGTTGTCCGTGACACCATTGATAAGATCGTGTCCGATACGCTCAAAAATGACACTACGGTGGTGGTCGGACACTCGCTCGGCAGTGTGGTCGCCTACAACGTGCTTGAATCAGTGTCCCGCAAGATACCGCTATACGTAACGGTTGGGTGCCCGCTCGCAATTCGCGCAGTACGTAAAGCGCTTGGCCCAATCTCCAATCCAGCGAGGGGTTGGTGCAACGCATACGACCCTCAGGACATCGTGGCGCTTTATCCCTTAGATAAGGCCAATTTTGATGTCGCTCCAACAATCAAAAACTTCGGAACCGTTCATAATTGGACCGACAATCGACACGGCATTGTCGGATATCTCGACGACACCAACGTTGCCAAAGCCATACAATCGGGACTCTGACTCGATTGCATTGCAGTGCGGTGCCAATTTGCAAGATATCAATACTCAAGTCCTTAAGCTGAAAGAGCGTTGCCTCACCACGGCAACGCTTCCGAAGCGTTTCGCGCAATCGTGAAAAGCGGAAGCCCTTGATCCGATAGGTCTTCCCTCGCCTCCCCATTCGCATTGCGAGCGCGCGGCACTCAAGCGGCACACTCGCGATACAACTAGAGCATTGGAGGATTAAGTCCTTGGCACCTAGTCGCCGATGTCCTTCAATGATCTGAAGGATTTGCGTTGATCGATGGCCACTATCCGACAGTTGCGGGGACGCTGGCAGGCCATGGTTCGGCGCAGGGGCATCCCGCCCCGCTGCAAGTCATTCGACAAGCGCACCGACGCGACGCGCTGGGCGCGCGAGATCGAAGCTGAGGCGGATCGCTCAGGCTGGGTCGCTGACACACGCCTCGCTGAAAAAACGACGTTGGGTGAGCTGCTGACGCGCTATCGCGACCAGGTGTCACCTACCAAGCGTAGCGCACACACTGAGAAGTCGCGCATTAACGCTATACTGCGCAGGCTGATCACCCATCGGACGCTTGCAAAGCTCACAAGCGCAGATGTCGCAACCTATCGCGATGAGCGTCTCAGAGACGTTGCCCCAGCAACCGTCGTGCGTGAACTCAACACTCTGAGTCACGCTATCGAGATTGCGCTTCGGGAGTGGGGCCTCTGGCTGCCACGCAATCCGGTGAAGATGGTTCGCCGGCCGACAGTCCCACAAGGGCGCAAGCGCCGTCTTGAAGACGGCGAAGAACAGCGTCTGCTCGCGGCGTGTGATCGGGGGAGAACGCGCCTGCTAAAGCAGCTTGTCATCCTAGCTATCGAGACAGGGATGCGCCGTGGTGAGCTTCTGGGGCTTACGTGGGAGCATGTTTATCTAGCTAAGCGGATCGTGCACCTGCCACTCACGAAAAACGGCGAAAGCCGAGACGTTCCCCTATCACGGCGCGCAACTGACACTCTGTCAGCGTTGTCAGAGAACAAGCTGCCGGATACTGATCTCGTGTTCCCGATGACGGGCAACTCGGTCCGCTTGGCGTTCGAGCATCTACGCCTGCGCGCCAAGATGTCGGATTTTCACTTTCACGACCTCCGGCACGAGGCAATTACACGTCTATTTGAGAAGGGGTTGAACATTGCAGAGGTATCCGCGATCAGCGGGCACAAAGAACTAAGAATGTTGCAACGCTATACCCACTTACGTGCGATCGATCTGGTGGCGCGCCTCGATTAGGGTCACGGGTAGATAAATCTACCCACTGTTTATCTAATGCCTTGTTTCTTTAGCCAAGCCGTGAGTTTTGGAATCACTTCCACTCTCAATGGCCCATCGTTAGAAATTGCAGATAAGAACGTGGGATCGTATTCAGAAAAACCGATCTCTTTCATGATCCGGCCTGGCCGTACTCCTCTTCGTGCAGCCCACCGCAATAAGAAATCGGCTGCATCTCTTCGAAGCCGTCCGCTAGAGTCAGCAACCGGGAGCCCTGCCCATTTGTAGCCTCCCGACTTTAACCACTTAAGAAATTCGACTCGTTGAGAGTTGCTTGCTCCCTTCCACTCCCGTTTCAGGGAGCCCACACGGGTCGGTAGACGTATCAACCCCGCTGCGGCAGCAGCCTCGCGAACACTCGCATATTTCCCGCTGACCAAATCTGCGAAAAACTTTGGATGATCGTCACGCAAACGCGCCTTGAAATATGCCGCATCTCGTTTCCCTGTCATTCCACCACCATAGATGACTTTGTTGTGCTGGGTCGGCCTTAAGCACCGTCCGTCGGCACGATGCCCATGCAAAGCGGTAACTGAGCGCTATAAATACAAGAAGCACACAAATCAGCGCGAAATAGCCAATTAGGACAGAACGGTGGGAACTGACGAAAAAAAAGCCCTCGATGATGAGTTCGATCGCCTATTTCCCAAGGATTTTCTGGAGAGTCTGGGGCACCAAGAGTGCGAACCGGACATTGAGGCCATCGCCAAGCTGGACGCGCTTGATGCGTTCGATCGATTTGAGAGAGTCTGGTTAGACCGCCCCCGCGCAACACTGAGTTCCGGCCTACCCGCTCCTACCGGGTCAGCGCATGTCGCAACGATGCCACTACGGGCCAAGGCCGATCCGCCCGAGGTTGATTCATCAACGACTGTGACCACAATCGCCGTAAGACACCTTTTTCGCAGCACCAAGAGAAAGGCCTGCAAATTTCGGCCTAATTGCTTCGGATCGCAGTCACTACACGATCCAGAGTCGGCAGATTGTCGGTCATGCAAATTCTCCGAGGGATGCAAGAAGACCATCGCAGAAGAAATAACCCTCCTCGAAGCTTCGATGACGGCGGTTAGAACTCATCTCAAGCCGTCTACGGACCAAGCCGCGCTAAATGCCCGATTGAAATTCATTAGAGCGCGTCATTTACGCTTGTTCCGGAAATCTCTGAGAAAAAGACGACAGAAGGCGGTAGCCTATCAGCACGATAGAAGAGCCAAGCGACGCGCCGCCGCACTCATCGAGAAGGAACTTCAAGACCGTCTATCAACCCTTCGTTCCGCGATTCTTCATCGGCAAAAGGATAAATTCCTGCAGCAACTCCGAGGCCAGGAAGAGAAGATTGTGGCCGTGTGGGAAATCGAACAGCGATCTCGCTTAGCAGATGGCTCAACCTGCAGTGCCGCACAACTCGCGAATGCCTTCAATCAAATGATTGGCGTGAAAGACCTATCCAGACACCAAGCGAGGACCTACCGAAGTCACTTTAGAAAGCTCGAACAGTCACCGCATGTGTGGAAGCGCTTTGTGAAATCGCCAGATCGTAAAATTGCGTGATCCTTCGTGATAGCTGCGTGATCCCGGCCAAAGCGGAGGCGAAAATCTGCCTGCGTGACCCTGAGTGCGAATTGACCCGGTTTTAAAGCGATTTCTGAAACCAACCGCGTCGACATTTGTAGTAGTAAGAAAGAAAGAAAGAAAGAAAGTAAGAAAGAGCGGAAGGAATGCGAGCTTCGCTCGCCGGCGATCCGGTCGCTTCGCTCCCGGATCACCACTTATAAAACATTTCTGTTCCGGGGATTGCTGCGATGGAGTCAAACACGAATTCATTGCTCCCGGCCAACGGGGGCTTCGCCCGCCCGGAGCGAAAGTTTAAACAAGCGATCTTCGCGGTCATCAGATGACACAGTGGCCCTGTGATTGATGGCTATCGTGCGTCGATTTGAAAAATTACCCAACGCCCGCCTAGGATATCCGCAGAAAATGTCATTCAGCCCGCTGGTGACCTTCCCTGTGCCAACCAGAGGCATCTGATAGCGGTCCTACGATGGGCTACGATGTGGTGTGACTACGGAAATTTGTGCGTTCGTAGATGCATCTACCGTACAGATTTGGCTTCGGTGCATTCCTCGCCGACTGCGCCATGCAATGGACCGACTATCGCCGACCCGAAGACGAAGTCCGGTAGAGATTTTGGATCTGCGACCCGGATGGCTTATGGCGCCGCCCATAAAATCCGCCCAAACCTTGGCGCACAACCTGTGAAAAAACTTCAACCTGAGCGACGTGTGGTTTCAACCTCCAGTACGTTGGGTTCACCTTGGGGTTCAACTCCCAATACGTGTGGGAAATGTCCAACGGAGCCAAAAAGGCTCAATTTCCCACACGTCGAGCACAGATTTTGGCTCTGCGACCAAGTAATTCTGCCGCGTCGGGTCAACGCGATCTGCGAAAAACCCAATGAAACAGCAGCCGACCTTGGGGTTATGTTGGGGTTTTGTACCACCCAAAACGAAATGTCTTTGAATTTCGGCTGCGATTTCGCCGGGTCGCGGTTGTGTTGGTGCCCAGAAATACACTCAATTTGAACGCTGCGCATGTGCGTTCCCGATAAATTAGCTCGTCAAAAACACGCCGCGTATAAGGCCGAATACCCTATTGGCGGATTGCGCAGAGTTTTGAATTTTCTTCGCTCTGTCGCTGCTCACCGCCGGAACATTAAGGTCGCGTGCGCAATTCGTCACATTATGGATCTTCAGCGAGAAATTGGCTTCGAATAATTGAGATGAATGAAATTAAGCATCGCACTCTTCGGCGTGAGCTAGTTTTCAATTCCAAACCTTGGCGGTCGATCGGACTTAAGATCCTTCAATAAGCCCAATGTGTGTGAGCGAGCGGCTCCGCGTTCAATTTTTGTCGAGTGAGCCGCCAATTAGGCAAAAACCGATTCATAAGGTCGCTGAAAACAGCATCATGGCGTCGCACGAGGAAGTGCATCATTTCGTGCACGACGATGTATTCAAGGCATTCGGGTGGCTTCTTAGCTAATTCGGTGTTGATGCGGATGCTCCTGGACCGCGCATTGCAACTACCCCACTTCGTTTTCATCTTTTGGACGAAGAGCCGCTCTACCTTAACACCTATCAACGGCTCCCACTTCCCAATGAGCGATGAAACAGCCCTCTTCAATTCAGATCGATACCATTCATCGACGACGGCTTGTTTCTTGTCCTCGTCAGCGCCCGGTCGAACTTGCAAAACTATCTTCCGATGCTTCAATTCCACGGTGGGAGATGCATCAACTTCGACGACTTGTAGCAAGTAGCGCCTACCCCATACATAGTGGCTCTCGCGATTAAGATATTCACGCGGCGTTTCGCGCGGCTGCCCCAGTAGCTTCTTTTGTTGTTGTTTGATCCAGCCAAGTTTCGAAATTGCATAAACGCGGATCGTTTCCAAATTCATTCTTGAAGGTGCAGCAATTCGCACTCTTCCGGTCGGAGGGTAAACGCTAAGGTGGACATTCTTGATGTCCTTTTTCACCACCTCAACGTCGATGCCACCAAGAGCTATCTTTGTTCGCATCAATATTCCGAATGTTGTTTGATGATTGGGAACACATATTCGACCTGGTCGACATCCTGTAACACTCCATACAGCGCGCCCTTAACCACCTGTTCCCGAGCCTGAATATCACGCCAGCTATCCGGGCTAGCCTGTTTCACGGCCTCATCGATCTTGAGGGCTAAATCTTCGTTCTTGTTCAGATTATTATAAAGCGCACGAAGTCCGGGCGTATTCAACGCCGTCGGGGTGTCCTCGGCTTGCCCAGCCTGCACCTTTCCCGCCAACTCTGCGATTCGCTTTAAGTACGCCTCATATTGAAGCGCGTTCGCCTTCCGGGCAGCAATGATTTCGTCGAGTAGCGCCGACATCTTCTCGTAGTAGGCTGGGTCGCTGAGATGCTCCTTGATGATCTTGCTGCGGACATTGTTCTCGATTGTTTCGGCGACGGCATCCTTATTGCCTTTGATCCCTCCAAGCTGACTATTGATCGCATTGGCAATACCGCTCTTCACAATTAATTCCAGCAACGACATGTTATCGAACGGAGAAATCTTTCGGGGTTCATCGGCTTCGATATAGGTGTCGATGAGATGACGCATATCGGCTTCATAGGCCTTGAGATCGAGGCTCTCCCCGCTGGCATTGCGAATAATTTCGCGCAGCTTCAGATACTTATCGACGTCCTTTTTGATGCGACTAATATCGGCTGCGCTGTAACCAGCGAGATCAAGTTCATCCGCGATATTGGCGAAAGCCCGAACGAGCGCCACAGTCGCCTTATAGAGGGCGGCCCGCTGCGGTTCATGCTCCGTTAGATCTTCCGGGATTTCCGTATTGCCGCAAAAATAATGAATGTGCTCCAGTTCGCCCTCTGGGGGTTCGACCGGTTCGCACAATAGGACGAGCGCTTCGATGGCATCGTCTAGGCGTTCCCTACCCTTCTTAACGCGATCCTGTAACAGCACCTCGGGATCAGCTCCTCCCGCACTGTGATCAAGCTCTGACGAATAGACCGCGATAGCATTCTCGACCTTCTTGAAAAGATCTTTGTAATCGACGATGTAGCCGAAATCCTTGTCCTCGCCGTCAAGTCGGTTGGTACGACAGATTGCCTGAAACAGGCCGTGGTCTTGCATCGACTTGTCGATGTAAAGGTAAGTGCACGGCGGCGCATCGAACCCAGTGAGCAGCTTGTCCACCACTATCAGCAGCTTCATATTCGCGGGTTCTTTGGTGAACAGCCATTTTGCCCGCTCCTCATACGTTTCTGTCTTGTTCATACCCGGCTTAGCTTCGATGTCCTCCAGCAACTCCGTGTAAATATTGAAGATGAACTGCCTGTCGGTCTCGGTATTAGCGCCGGTCTCCTCCAGCGTCACGTGCACCGCCAGCGGATTGTATGAGGTCACTACTGCGCACTTGTTCTTCAAGGGCGTTTTCTGAAACAGAGTGAAATACCTGCACGCCTCATAAATACTCGATGCTACGAGAATGGCATTGCCGCGCTCACTCGACAGTCGCGGCTTCACGCTGAAATCGAAGACAATGTCGCTCACCACGCGATCCATGCGCGATTTTGAGCTGAGCACTTTCTGCATCGTGCCCCATTGCTTCTTCAGCTCATCCTTCTGCCATTCATTGAGCCCCTTGGTCTTCGCTTCGAACCATTGGTCAATCTTTTTCTCAGAGCCGAGCCGCTGGTCGATGTCTCGTGCCTCATAGATGAGGTCAAGCACAACACCGTCCTCAACGCCTTCACTGAATTTGTATGTGTGAATGTAACCGCCGAAGACTTCCAGGCTGGTCTTCGCGTCTTTTTTAAGCAGAGGCGTGCCAGTGAAGCCGATAAAAATTGCATTCGGCATCATTGCTTTCATTACGCGGTGAAGCTTGCCGCTCTGCGTACGGTGACATTCGTCCACGAAAACAAATACCTCACCCATCGTCTGGCTTGGTTGAGCTTCCAGCTCTGTTATGAAGGCGTCGAAATTGTCCACGTCTCTGCGGCCGAATTTGTGGACTAGTGAGCAGAGCAGGCGCGGCTTGGCCTGACCGAGCTGATTCATGAGATCGCGGCCGCTGGTCGTGCGCTTGATAGGCTCGCCGACCTCATTGAAGACACGCTCAATTTGCTTATCGAGTTCGTCGCGATCGGTGATTATGGCGATACGGGCGTTGGGATTGTTTTCCAGAATCCACTTGGCGAGCAGCACCATAACGATGCTTTTGCCGCTGCCCTGGGTATGCCAGACGATGCCACCCTTTTTCTCACGGACGTGTTTCTGCGCTTCTTTGATACCGAAATACTGATGTACACGCGGCAGCTTTTTCACGCCGCCGTCGAAAAGCACGAAGTCGTGCATCAATTCGATCAACCGGCGTTTCTCGCATATCTTCAGGAGATACTTGTCCAGTTTGAAACGGCTGTTGTCCGTCTCGTCCTCTTTCCATTTGAGAAAATACTTCTCGGGCGTGCCGATGGTGCCGTATTGCAATCCCTCAGAATCATTTCCGGCAAATATGAGTTGGACTGTGCTGAAGAACCAAGCATTAAACATTGGCAGTTGATTCGAAAGACACTGGCGAATGCCGTCACCGATCGTGACGCGGCTATTTTTCAATTCCAGCACGCCGATGGCGATACCATTTACGTAAAGCACGATGTCGGGCCGCCGCTCGTGGTTGCCCTTAAGCGTCACCTCTTCGGCAATCGCAAAATCGTTTTTCTCCGGCTCGCGCCAGTTGATAAGATCGACGGTCTCCGTGACCTCGCCCGCTTCGGTCTTCACCGAAACACCGTAGCGCAGCAGACTATAGACGGCCTGATTGTTGCCGTAGAGTGAACGACTGTGGTTGTTCGCCTCAGTGCGCAGTTTGTAGATGGCACTAGCGATCTGCGCTGGTGCGTAGCCGCATTTCCCCAGCCAAGCCGAGAGCAAGCCTTCCTCGAGGTTGCTGTTGTCGCTGCGGTCGCTCCAATCGCCAATAAATCGGTAATCCAGCTCGTCGCGGAATAACGCAATGATACGATTTTGGGTGGCGCGTTCTGGTTGACCGACGGTGCTCACAACAACCGTATCCTTCCGGTGAGCAGTCCCTGCATCATGCCCTGTTTGAGCTCGCGAACTTTCACAAGGTTTGTCTCTAGCGTTGCCGTCTCGGAATCCATATCGGAGAGAACCGCGGCTATTTTTTCTTGTTCATCATAGCAAGGAATCGAGATTTCCATGGCCTCCATACTGGATTTAGTTAAATGAAGCATTGTTCCACCACTCGACAAACTGCTTTTTAGTTTCTCGGTGATGTCAGAAAGCAAGTAGTAGAGATAACTTTTATTGAGCTTCTTAGGTTGGCACTCAATTTTCCAGATGTGATAGTGAAAAATCGCCTTTGGCCCCTGCCAAATGATAGGGCCAAATGTAGCTGACCACATATAGAGCAGGTCCCCACTACGACAGTATTGTCGGTCGGGAAGTTGAAGGTTGGAGTAATAAAACGTTTCTCCACGACCCGTGAGGTTCTGAAGTCTAATTACAGGTGTTCCGATCTTCTCCCATTCGGTTAGCGAATAAGCCCTTCCATTTATTAGCGTTGCGAGTTCACCTAATTTCTGTTTTTTCCATGCTTTCTTTGGACGAAGCAATTCTTGCATCGTGCCGTATTTAACGTAGCGCTTCTTGACGATAAGTTGCTCCAGAGATTCGATGAGTATATCCACGTCCCTCAAAGGCTCAGCGATTGCTTCTTGTTCGGCCAGAGAAGGAAACGGGATCGCCGTTTTCTTTGCACCAGAAATTGTGTACGTGCCGACAGTGGTGCCGGCAGAGGCATCGGAAATTTGTTTAGTGATCAACTCGGTTAAATAGAGTTGCTTTAGAAACTCCGATCTGACCTTACCCGAGATCTGAA
>Ga0206967_1153_pt2 | contig 13117 bp, 9 predicted proteins | sample Alteio_BWOrgHeat_24_FD_153259 | JGI IMG/M metagenome (GOLD analysis project Ga0206967, IMG submission 153259) | Enriched cells from forest soil in Barre Woods Harvard Forest LTER site, Petersham, Massachusetts, United States -... | ecosystem: Environmental > Terrestrial > Soil > Temperate forest > O...
ATCAAGGTGCGGTTGATTTCCTCATCGACCAGCTTGAGATGCAGCTTGTCGGCGATCGGCAGGCAAAACAGATTGGCGAGGGCCGCGCCGTAGAAAGTCGCCAGCAAAGCGCCGGCCATGAACGGGCCGAGCTTGGACGGATCGGTCATGTTGGCGAACATCTGCACCATGCCGATCAAAGTGCCGATCATGCCGAAAGCCGGCGCGCAGTCGCCGACCGCACGGTAGATTTTTTGGCCTTCATCAAGGTGGGTGAGAAAGTTGTCGCGGTCGCGCTCGAGATTGTCGCGGATGAAGTTGGTGTCGTAGCCGTCGGCGACGAAGCGGATGCCTTTCGCCAGGAACGGATCTTCGGTCTCGACTTTTTCGAGACCCATCGGACCGGATTTGCGGGCAATTTCGGCGATCCCGGCCAGTTCATCGACCAGCTCGCGCTGGGTGCTCCGGCGCATGGTGAAGGCGAATTTGGCGCCGAGCGGCAGGCCGTGGAAAATCGAGGAGAGCGGAAAGCGGATCAGCGTGGCGGCGAATGATCCACCGAAAATAACGATGAAGGCATGTTCGCTGACGAACATGTGCAGGTCGCCACCCATCATAATCACCAGGCCGACGACGCCGACGCCGCACAGCAGACCTAAACTGGTCGCGATATCCATGAACTACCCCACCCAACGCGCAACGAAACCGCACAAAACGGTATGATGGCCGCTGTAATCGAGCCTAGACTGGGCCTGTTAAGGGGCGGTAAAGGCTAACCGTTCGTGAAAGAAAAACGCCCGCTTTGGCCGTGTCTGCCCGTGACCGGCCGCCAAAAAACTGCAAAAATCGCTGGAAATCGGCTGCCAAGCCCAAGGTCCGGTCCAGGACCCGTCAAATATCGGAGGAGTGCGACCCATGCGTGAAATCGGCCATTTCATCGGCGGCAAGGCCGTCAAAGGCACCTCCGGCCGCTCCGGCGACGTTTTCGACCCCAATACCGGCGAAGTGCAGGCCAAGGTCGCGCTCGCCAAGCGCTCCGAAGTCGAAGGGGCCATCGCCAATGCGGAGGCCGCCCAACCGGCTTGGGCTGCGACCAACCCGCAGCGCCGCGCCCGCGTGATGTTCAAGTTTCTCGAGCTGGTGCAGAAGGAATACGACAGCCTCGCCAAGCTGCTGTCCTCCGAGCACGGCAAGACCCTGCCCGACGCGCGCGGCGACATCCAGCGCGGGCTCGAGGTGGTGGAGTTCGCCTGCGGCATTCCGCATCTGCTGAAGGGCGAATACACCGAAGGCGCCGGGCCCGGCATCGATCTTTATTCCGTCCGCCAGGCGCTGGGCGTGGTCGCGGGCATCACGCCGTTCAATTTTCCGGCGATGATTCCGCTTTGGAAGGCCGCGCCCGCGATCGCCTGCGGCAATGCCTTCATCCTCAAGCCGTCGGAGCGCGATCCGTCGGTGCCGATGCGGATCGCCGAATTGTTCCTGGCGGCGGGGCTGCCGGAAGGCATCCTCAACGTCGTCAATGGCGACAAGGAAGCGGTCGATACGCTGCTCACCGACGCGCGCGTCAAGGCGATTGGCTTCGTCGGCTCGTCGGCGATCGCGGAATACATTTTTTCGACCGGCTGCGCGCACGGCAAGCGCGTGCAGTGCTTCGGCGGCGCCAAGAACCACATGATCGTGATGCCCGACGCCGACATGGATCAGGCGGTCGATGCGCTGATCGGCGCCGGCTACGGCTCGGCCGGCGAACGCTGCATGGCGGTGTCGGTGGCGGTGCCAGTCGGCCAGAAGACCGGTGATGCGCTGATGAAAAAATTGATCCCGCGGGTCGAGAGCCTCAAGATCGGTCCCTCCAGCGACGCGCAAGCCGATTACGGGCCGATGGTCACCAAGGAATTGCTCGGCAAGGTGCGCGGCTATATCGATACCGGCATCAAGGAAGGCGCCAAGCTCGTCGTCGACGGGCGCAATTTCAAATTGCAGGGCTACGAAAACGGCAATTTCATCGGCGGCTGCCTGTTCGACGACGTCAAGCCGGACATGAAAATCTACAAGGAAGAAATCTTCGGGCCCGTGCTCTCGGTCGTGCGGGCCAAGGATTATGACGAAGCGGTGCGGCTGCCCTCCGAGCACGAATACGGCAACGGCGTCGCGATCTTCACGCGCGATGGCGACACTGCGCGCGACTTCGTCAACCGCGTGCAGGTCGGCATGGTCGGCGTCAACTTCGCCATTCCAGTGCCGCTGGCCTATTACACCTTCGGCGGCTGGAAGCGCTCCGGTTTCGGCGACCTCAACCAGCACGGACCGGACTCGATCCGCTTCTACACCAAGACCAAGACTGTAACCTCGCGATGGCCGACCGGCACCAAGGAAGGCGCCGAATTCGTGATCCCGACCATGAAATGAGGCGGCGCACAGGATGATCAGGCTCGCTGGGGGCGTTCTGATCGCGTCGCTGCTCGCGGGATGCGCCGGTACTCAGCTCGGAGACGCCGCGCCAACCACCGCCGCGGCCGACATGAGCGGGCGCTGGATTCTGGCCGCACCGAATGCGCCGACCTGCGGGCTGAATTTCGGCGGGCCGCCGGGCGCGCAGGAAGGCCGTGTAATGCCCGAGGGCGGTTGTCCCGGAAAATTCTTCACAAGCCGGCGCTGGACACTCGAGCAAGGTGCGCTGGTGATCAACGACGACGAAAACCAGCCGCTGGCGCGCTTAAGCTTCGTTGGCGGCCATTATGAAGGTCAGGCCACCGCCGGCATGCCGGTGACGCTCACCCGCCAGATCATTGAACCACAGGAAAGCCAATGACCGATTATCAGCTCTATTGCTTCGCCCAGTCCGGCAATGCCTATCGCGCCGCGCTGATGCTCAATCTCATCGGCGCCAAGTGGGAGCCGGTCTGGATCGATTTCTTCGGTACCGGCGTCCAGCGCACGCCCGAGTACCGCACGGACGTCAATGAGATGGGCGAAGTGCCGGTGCTGGTGGACGGCGCAAAGAAGCTCACGCAGTCGGGCGTGATCCTCAATTATCTCGCGCGCAAAAGTGGAAAATTCCTGCCGCAGAACGAGGAGCAGGAGCTGGAATCGTTGCGCTGGATCATCTTCGACAACCAGAAGGTCAACGGCTTCCTCGGACCGTTCCGCTTTCTGAAGAATTTCGCCAAGCCGGCGGGCGACCCGGCGGTAATGGCGTTCCTGCAAGGGCGCGCACTGGGCAACCTCGCCATCGTCAACAAGCGGCTGACCGGCCGGCAATATCTGGTGAGCGACAAGCCGACCATCGCCGACGTTTCGATGACCGCGTATCTGTATTACCCGGCGGAGGAATATGGTTTCGATATCGCCAAGGACTATCCGGCGATCGGCGCGTGGCTGCAGCGCATGAAGACGCTGCCCGGCTGGAAGCACCCTTATCAATTGATGCCCGGGTATCCGTTCGGCACGCAGGGGCTGATGCCCTAGCAATTGTGGGCATGATCGTGCCGATACGCTAAGGATGCCGTCCAGTCAGTTCAGTCGCGCCGGGCGGTCATGATCAGCATCATTTGCGGGCGCGATGGGCCCCCCCGCCACCTGCGCTTCGGCCGCGGGCATTGTTGCGGCGGCCGCGGCGTCCTTGCGCTGATATTCGCGATAGGACCACCAACCAAGTGGCAGGCACGCTAGATAAGTGAGCGAGCCGATCGTGAGTACTTGCCACGGATAGCTGATCAGCAGCGCGAAGAAGAACACCACCAGCACGAACACCGGCAGCACCATCTCGGGCGGCACGCGTTTGCCGACGCGTTTGCCGGAGAACACCGGCAGTCTTGAAACCATCAACAGCGCGATCGCCAGCGTGTAAAAGAATGTCAGCCACACCGTGACCAGACCGTTCGAGACGCCGAGGAAATTGAGATAGATCGGCAGCAGCACGGTGATGGCGCCGGCCGGCGCCGGAATGCCGGTGAAGAAATTTCCAGCCCATGCCGGCTTGCTCGGATCGTCGATCATCACGTTGAAGCGCGCGAGCCGCAATGCGGCGCAGATCGCGAACACCAGCACCGCGATCCAGCCGGCCGATTTGAGTTCAGCGAGACCCCAGAAGTACAGGATCAACGCGGGCGCAACGCCGAAATTCACAAAGTCGGCGAGACTGTCCAGTTCGGCACCGAAGCGCGAGGTACCCTTGAGCATGCGCGCCACGCGGCCATCAATGCCGTCAAGCAGCACCGCAAGCACGATCGCGGCCAGCGCCAGCTCAAGCCTGTTCTCGACCGCGACGCGGATCGCAGTCAGACCGGCGCACAGCGCCAGCAGCGTGATGAGATTGGGCAACAGCGTGCGCACCGGGATCGCCTTGAAACGGCGGCGGCGGGACGGCACTGGATCGAACGGTGGAAAAACCATGGCGGCATTATAGCTCTTTGCACGCGCCCTCGCTCTGGGCGCGGCAACATGGTGAAGATCGAAACGTAGTTGCTATTATTCCCGAGCCAGTGGGGATTTAAACGGACAAAACACTAATTAAATCAAATAGTTGACACCATTTGCTGGGTCTGGTTCTCCTTAGGGTGGGAAACAGATGAAACGAGCACGGTGTTACCCCGGCTTTACCCAGGGAATGCCGCTTCTTTCATTCCAATATTGGCGATGAGAGAAATGCGCGGCACCATTCTAACGGATAAACTTATTCGCGAACTAACGCCGAACGCGCTTTCGGAATTTCATGTTTGGGATAGCCAGCTTCCGGGCTTCGGCATCAGGGTTCGACAAAGCGGACACAAGACCTACGTTCTCTTCTACCGACCAAAGAACCGAAATCGTATTCGGAAGCTCACGTTAGGTCGCGCCGATGCCATCCAAGCGACTGAGGCGCGGCGACAAGCTCGCGAATTGCTCGGTCAGATCGCAGCCGGCAAAGATCCAGCCGATGAGAAACTAGCTTATCGGACCGCTTCCCTGCGTACCGCATACGAAGCATTTAAGGCGGAACATCTGCCGAAGGTATCACGCGAGCATGCGAGGCAGCGTGAGCGGATTTTCGAAAGACACTTCCTGCCAAAGCTGGGCGACAAGGTTCTACGGGAAATCTCCCGCGGCGAGATAAAGGAAATAATCGATAGGATTAGCAAGACCCATCGGATTGCCGCCAGCAATGCACACCGTGGATTTAGCGCATTCCTATCCTGGTGCGTTGAACATGGGCTAATCGAGCATCATGTGCTTCGTGGTTCAAAACTACCCGCCCCATATATACCACGCGAACGAATCCTGACTGAGAATGAGCTTATTTCTGTTTGGAAGGCTTGCGACAGCTTGCCGCAACTCTGGAAGACATATTTTCGAATGCTTATTGCAAGCGGGCAGCGTCGTACCGAAGTCGCTGGCATGCACTGGGACGAACTCAATCTTGATCAACATACTTGGACGTTACCAGCCAATCGTACGAAGAATCGGCGCCAACACATCGTTCCCATATCGCCTCTAATGAGCGCCGTATTGAACGAGGCCCCGGGTAAATCAGGTTTTGTTTTTCCCTCTCCGATTGATCGCAAAACGTTTGTCCATTTTTTTGACCGCGCTACGGTCGAGTTGCGAAATCTCGCAAAAGTATCAGGTTTTCGGTTGCACGATATTCGGCGCACCGCAGCTTCCATAATGGGAAAGATCGACGTAGCGCCGCACGTGATTGAGGCAATTCTCAATCACAGGTCAGGCATAATCTCAGGAATCGCGGCGATTTATAACAAATACGGATATGAGCGCGAGAAATCCGCCGCACTGACCCGATACGGCGAATACCTCGATGCGCTATTTCAAGACAGTTCGGTAAATAGGCCCCCTAATGAAACGAGCGCTTCAAAACCAACAGCCACGCCAACTCGACTTTTCCGAATTGCTCGGGCCTGACTCCAAACCGTCAGAATCCTCGGCCAATATCGACGAGCTGTTGCTGCCAGGCGTACCAGCAGATCTTATCCGGTGCAGCTATGACCAGGCGCCAGGCAATGAAATTGAAAACGGTAAGTTTAGCCATCCAGAGTCGTCTGCTGCTCTGGTCGGAAACACCTTTGGATTATTCCTTGAACGACCCGGCGATCTGCCAGTCATTCCACATTGTGAGTCTTGGTGGTCACCGGCGTCCCTCGTGAGCCTCGAAGCTACGTTGCAATTCCCATGGCAGAAAGGGCGGCACCCCTGTGTCGATGTGCTTGCCATAACGGAACGGGCGGTGTTCGCCATCGAATCCAAGCGCTTCGAGCCCTACAGAGAAAGGCTTCCTCCAACCTTTTCGGACGCCTATTGGCGCAATGTTTGGGGCACACAAATGGATGGATACGAGTTCATCCGCGACATACTCAAAGGCTGCGGTTGTCTATTTGACCGATTGGATGCAGCGCAACTAGTCAAGCACGCTCTCGGTCTTCGTACGGCAATGCATCGAGAATCAGACTTGCGAAAGAAAGCCGCTGTCTTGGTTTACCTTTATGCCGAACCAAAAATCTGGCCTGACGGCCGTTGCATTCCACCATCAGATTTTGAACTGCACCGAAAAGAGATAAGCCGCTTCGCAAAATGCGTAGCGGGCTCAGAGGTTCATTTCATCCCGATTGCCTACAAAGAATTACTTTCGGCCTGGGTTTCTTCCACGATACCTCGCGTGCAGCAACATGCGAGAGCAGTTGCAAAACGATATGCTGTGTAACTAGGGATCGACGCTCACGTTACCAGCGCCGGAGAGCGCACCGGCAAAACCGTATGGGCGGCCGATTTCCCTTTTCTCGGAGTATAGAAGTTCATTTTTTCGTTAACCAGCAGTCCGCACTTTGCCAAGGTCTGCTTGATGTTGTGACCTTTCATCGCTCTCTCATTGTCCTTAAACATCAGGTGATAGAAGGAGGTCCAAAGAATCACAGAATCATCAAAATTAATTATGCCTTTTGGGCCAGTTAGCGAAGTGCACCCTCCATTAGCAAAAACTGCGTCAGCCATCGCTTGCGACGAGGCCAGACAAGTCGAAAGAAAAAGGCGCTTGTGATCTAGCGCGGGGCCAACAATCTCGGCAAATTCCTTGATGGTCATTCTTTCAAGCGTGGTGCTGATCCCTTTTTTGCTGCCGTGACACGATACGTGCAGATAGCGGTAGTCACTTTTGCTGAACTCATCGATGAAATGCGCAAACTCCTTGACCGTGCGGACGTAGTGATAAAGCGGGTCCTTAAGCGACATACGCAGAGACCGATAAATCATCAGCCCCTCACGATAGTCTTCCTCTTCGTCAAATTTGAGCGATTCGATGATGAACACTTCAGGCTTGCTCATTGGGGTTCTCTGGTCAGTTCAATGCGGGGGAATGATTGAATCGTAATTGATATCGATCCAGCGACGCGTCAACCGGTCGTACTCGTTGAACGCCGCGTCAGTGGCAGAAAAAATGCGCATGCCATTAAACACGTTAATTACCTCGTCCAGATCGATTTTTGCGTCGCCGTAGACGATGCCCCCCTCCAATTCCAGGGGCTTCCGCGCGTAAAGCGGCGGAAGGAGAAATATGCCGATCGGAATATAGCCACGGACGAACCACTCATTGCTGGGGTTACGCAGTCTGATGCTCTCTTCACATGCTTCCAGTGTCGGTGGATTCCCGCCGGATATCCAATCCCCTGTTGCTTCGAGGTAGATACTTCCATTGTCGCCCGGACCGACCGCTAGCACCTCGGTTCCCGGTCCGACGTCAGCTACTAGACCAATGCACCCCTCGGCTCCGCCGCGACCAACATTGGGGAGCGGATTACTGTCCCCGCGTAGGATCGTTGAGAAGGCAAGCGGCACACCCTGGAGCGTTCTCGCGGTCAATAGATCGTTTGGGAAGTAGCGACTAGGATCTCTGGCCATAAGAGTAGAAAAGTGGACAAGCAATGCCCCGCGGTCCCGTAAGAATTGGCGGATATCCGGAGTTGCCATCACCATCTCGCATCTCTACTCGTCACATTGATGTTCTTCAATTCCATCCTGCACAATGCGGATTTTTCGCACTGACCCCGTAGCGAATTTGAAAGAGCGCAATCTTTCCGCTGCAGATCAAAAGCGCGTGATCATCGTCCTAGAAAAACAGGGCCGCTTGTATATACACGAAGGGCGTCTTCCATTCCTCACACACTACTTTGGCGGAGGGGCTCAGGTCATATCGGAGCCAACTGCCATGAGAAAAAAACGCTATTCACGTACTTGGCTAGATAGATCTCCAATAGATATCAATGACCCGCGCTTCAAGCTCGACCCCTATTGGCGACTTCGCGCTCAAGGATTTTCGAATTCTCACGCAAATCGCGCTATGAGGGGTGAGGCAATTCGCGCCTTTCCAAAAGTTGAAGGTGGAATACAAGAACTAACCGAGAAATATCAAATAAGTGCTTCCGACGAACTCGTTGAACTTGGCATTACAGATCTGGCGGCGGAGCGCGCAAAAACAAAGATCGTCGAGATCGTCGTGCGGCCTCCAACCTTAACTGAGGAGATTGTGCGGGAGGCCCCTGCGCTCGGATATGAATATTCAATATCGGATGGGAGCGTTTCCGGGCTCTCGTTGCGCATTCGTGCTTCGGGACACAAGAGTTACGTTTTGTATTATCGCTTGAGCAGCAAGAGCAAAAAAATAAGTATCGCTGCAGCTTCCGATATTACGTTGGAAAGGGCGCGCGATATTGCTCGCGAATACCGAGCCGTGATTGCAATGGGGGAAGACCCAGCGATCACGACCTTTGCTGCGATCGAAAGACGCAGAAAACGGCGCGAACAACGAGCATATGAAAAATATCGGCTAGAGCAGATTAAGATCCATGAGAGCTGTGAAAAGAGACGAGCAGAACAGAACAAAGCCCTTTCGAGCAACGATAGTTGCGTTACCTTGTGAACCCCTCGTTTTGGTGGTTTCCCCGGCGCCACCCCGAGTCTGTTCAAAGTCCCACTGGTTCGAGAAATTCCGTAACGACGCCCGTCCCGCCTTACTTATTTTGGTACTTTAGAGTCCAAACTCGTCACGGAGAGTCATTTTGAGGTTTTGCGGCGCTGAATTGTATTCATCATCACAAATACGGACGTCGCACGGGTGGCGACGTCTGAAGGCCCCTGACGGCTCTGTGGGGGACGGAAGTCGCGAGAGCCTGTATCTGTCTTTGAGTCCGCCAATGCCTAAAGAAGAACAATGTCAGACGGGCTCATCATACCAATGAGATACGCTTGTTACCGCTCATCCCGCGCCGGAGGCAGGGACGCAGAACAGGACACCCTTAAATCGCCGGCATACCCAAACCACACATCATGCCTACGCAATGGAGACATCAACACCGGAATGGAAACCAAGCACAATCTGAATGGACAGGACTTTACGTAAAATCGGACATGGAATGAATGTGGACATGGAATAGGATTATCACATTTGCGAATATGCAGGACGGACTAACCATAGTGGAATGATACTGAGGGGCTTCAGGGTTACCTGGAGCCCCTAACCTTTCCTCATCAATGAAAAGGAAAGAGAAACAAGATCTAAGCTTCATGATGATTGCGGAGACTCCACTGGAGGAACATTGCATTTCCTCTAACGAAATAAGTCGAGAAACGGTTCGAATGATCTATGTTAAGCTCTAACGACGAACCAAGCGGCAGAATGACATCGCAAGCGCGAAATGAATTGTTCGAGAAATCGAAATGAATAAAAAATCAACAATCTTTATTTTCAAAGCCTCTCTCTTCGTATCACTAAGCGCGTGTGGCGGTCCGGGCCAACTGCTGTCACAGACCCCCGTCGACACTATCGAGGCTAATCGTCCGTATGAGAAACTTGCGGCATGCGTTTTTGAAAGGTTAAATCATCAACAAGGCTCTGGCGTACATAAGGCGGATCTACCGACAGAAAATATGATTCGCATAACACTCGAAAGTGGCTCTACTAAATTTTGGGAGCTCACGTTTTATCGAGTTGGCGCAAATCAGACTCGGATCGAGATATTTGCTGCGCAAACCATGTGGGGCCCGTTTCCCATTGACCAGGCTATGCCCGAGGTTCGTGCATGTATTTCGGCCCAATAAAACGAGCGAACGCGTCCGGTTTCGACACAAGAAAAAACAGAGAAACAAAATTAGGCATTTCTTTGATGAATGCGCCTCTTAAAACAGTTTAGGTGTGTGCGGCGTATCCGAACGCGAAGAGTAAACACTATTCTTTTAGTTGCGTAAGTGAAATGTTTCGCTCAAGGTAGGCACCAGCACTCTACTCTTTGCGAAAACCCTCGATGAGCGAATCCGCGTCATTGCAAGTCGGAGCTATCGAGGAGGCAAGTGAGGCTCATCGCGCCGCGCGTCTAATCTGGAATAACGATCCAGCAATCAAAGATTTTAAGGATCCTCGGCGGATATCTTTTGCAACTGCTGTGATTAACGAGCTCAGCGAAGCGCTTTCCAGGACGCCCCCGATACTCCAACAGGTCATGGCCGGAGCCGCCTCGGCGGCGGAAGATCTCAATGTCGAGCCCTATCAAGGACTAATCGAGGTCATACAGAACGGCGATGATTTGGCCGCGACGGAGGTCCGATTTGCGCTACGTGAAAATGGTGACTTTCGCCAACTACTCATTGTTCACAATGGTCAGCCTGTAACGTGTTCGCACGTATTACCTATGACGCTTCCCTTTTTGACCACGAAGGGGGAAGACGCGAGTCAAAAGGGCCGTTTTGGGATAGGTCTAAAAACGCTCGCGCGAATTTCATCGCAGCTGGCGGTACACTCTCACCCATATCATTTCAAAGCCGGGAAGCTTGCTTTATCAACCTGCGCGGTTGAGAGCCCAATCGCCAATTTCTATGAGCCTAGCGTTGACACCTTATTTGTCCTGGATTTGAAACCACGCTTCGATTTTGAGGCGTTAAAGGATTGGTTCGAGACTTGGGATGAAGAAGGCCTCTTATTCCTTAGCAGCGTACGCAGTTTCCGATGGTGTGATCTGACGGGCGAGACGCGTGGGGAAAAATCCATCGTCCCGACTGAGTGGAAGCGCACATCATTTGCCAGTAAATCAGATGTCATTCACGAGGTAAGAGAACGCTCAATTCGCACAAAATCTGCAACTTGGCGTGTATTTACCGCCGATGTGACTGTCCCTTCAAATTTAGAACGTGCTCACAAAGCTAAAGGTGAATTCACACCTATATCGTTGGCCGTTCCGGATCCTCCGGTTGAGACCGGTTTTTTCATTGCGTTTAAGACGAGAGTTCTCACAACGCTGCCTTTTTCAATAGATGCGCAATTTGATCCGAGTACTGCGCGCGAGGAGCTAATCGACAACTCGTGGAATCGTTGGCTCGTGGAATCCTGTGCAGACGTCGTTCGGGCCGTAGCGGTAGGTTTCCTCGAGGATAAGCCATCAGAGGCATGGAGAGTTATACCGCTTGCTACCGAGAAAATCGGAACGTCCAGCGAGCGTTGGCCCACCAAAGAATTTTCGGAGGCTTTTGAACGCATCCGACAGGACATTTCGAAGTCTACACTTTCAATGAACGCCACCACGGTGCCGATCGCTGATACCGCCTATGAGGATGCGGACTTAGAGGACTTGCTTGATGTTAACGACGTCGATGCGCTCGCGGGAGGCGCCAAAGCGGTTTCCGCGGACGTGCGTGACAAAGCCGGGCGCTGGCGCAAAGTGCTGGACGAGCTTGGTGTCTCGCAGATCGTCGGCACGACGCAACTACTTCAAGGAATGGCTGCCGGGGTCTTTATTTCGAAGCCAGTGAATTGGTGGGTTCGGGCCGGCTCCAAAATCACCTCACTTCATCCTGACGATGATATCTTCGGCTCACCGTTTCTTTTGACAAACGACGGTCGTGTAGTCGCCTGCGTCCGAGACGGCACAACCTCACGGCCTTTAGTTTTTGGTAATGCAATTTCATCGTTCTCAAGGCGATGGCGTCTTCTTGACCAAATTCACGACGCTTACGGCCGCTCGGAAGGTGGGGAGAGCGTGCGCGACTGGCTCGTGAAAAGAGCGGCCTACACGATTGACCCCAATCCCGCAATTGAACTCGCTGCTTTCGCTGAATTCCATTCTACACCGGTCGAGGTTTCAGAAGACGAGCTGCGAGAAATTCGTGACCGATTTGATTTCCTCACGGACAAAGCTGCGTCAGAAATCGGACCACAAGTCGGCCAATCTATTCTGCTTAACTGCCATACATATAAGGGCGGTGCGAAACGGCCGTGCAAAGTTTCGCCAGCGGAGGCTTACCTTCCAAAAACACTTGACTCCGAGCATGGTGATTGGCCGGAAGCTGCCGGTGACCTTCCTCACATGGCATGGATATCGGCATCTTACGACGACACTTTGAGGAGCTTCACAGGAGGCAGACGGTCGAGAAGACGCGCGGATGGCACTATTTCACGAGGCCCCCGAAAATTCCTTATGTTGTTAGGTGCCGAATGCGTTCCGCGTGTCATTAAAAAGGACCAGCGTCAAATTCCGGAGAGAGACACCCAACGTTTGCAACTTCAGAAGCTTAGCGCCGAAATTGTTGACTTCGACTTCTTTTCTACTGACCTCGAACGCGTTATCGGCGCCCTTCAACGACTCACGAAACGAGAACGGCGAATTCGGGGTGCGGCTCTTATGCGGGCACTCTCGCGCCATTGGGAACGCGCCTATGCAGACCATCAAAAAATTACCGCGTACCATGAGGCGCGACGATATCTGCACGCCAAAGGGTCGATCTCCGCGGACTGGCTCTCGCTTCTGAGGGACTCGCCATGGGTTGTGGTTGGAACAGGCGAATTGAGTGAACCTTCCAAGGCGGTGATCAAGAGTCCGCAAACTGAAACACTGTATGAAAGCAAAACATTCGTTTACGGAATCGACGCAACCGAAATTAACAATGACTTCGCTGCGGCCATCGGTCTTGTAACGGCTGTTCGCGCGAGTGACTTAGTAGATCACCTCAGGGCTATAAAAAACGGAGATAAACCGGGCGATATTGCTCACATCATGCAGGTCTATCGGACGCTCTCCAAGCTCTGCCCTAAGGCATCAGATCCTTATGGCACGATGGGTGATGTATCCTCCTTTGAGGCCCGAGCGAAATTCTCCGAGAGTTCGGG
>Ga0206967_1168_pt1 | contig 13108 bp, 12 predicted proteins | sample Alteio_BWOrgHeat_24_FD_153259 | JGI IMG/M metagenome (GOLD analysis project Ga0206967, IMG submission 153259) | Enriched cells from forest soil in Barre Woods Harvard Forest LTER site, Petersham, Massachusetts, United States -... | ecosystem: Environmental > Terrestrial > Soil > Temperate forest >...
CTATATTGCAAGACGCCTATGATTCTGGCTATAAAACCATTTGGATTATGGAAGACGATGTACAAGTCCTCGGAGATCCTTCAAAAATTCCGCAAATGATCCGAAATTTAGATCGATGGGTTGGAGATTGGGATATCTTTTTTACCGATTGCGATTCAAAAGATGCGCAGGGAAATCCCGCAGCCTGCCGATCCGTTGCTGCAAGACCTAATTTTCCCATTCAGCCCCTCTCCGTTTTTATGCAAAAATTTTATCCTATCAGCCCAGATTTATGTTCAATTGGAATGCGATACGGCACGTATTCTATGATCATCCGCCGCAGCGGCATCGAAAAGATCCTTAAATTTTATAAAACTTACAATCTATATCTTCCCTATGACATGGATTATTGGCTGATTCCAGGACTGAACATGGTTTCCGCAAGCAGCGATATCGTTTCCCATCGCATCGGCGCCCCTACGGACAACGGCGCCCCGAACTATCTCGAAAAGACCGATTGAGCATTATTGCGTCGAAGGGCTAGTTTCTAGATATTTTTTTGCGGGAAGAAAGCCCTTCTTGGTTTCATTGAACTTTTCGATTTTGGGAAACGCTATGTAGTCATTGCCATAAATGAGATAGGTTTCGTATCCGTAAGACTTGAGGAGGGAGTGAACGCGATGATAGTTCTCTTTTTCCTCAATGGTGCTGCTTTCAAAATCGAGACTGTGCAGGATTTCAAAAATAAGCACAGGATTATTCCTTAAAATGGTTTCTTTTGCCCCTTGAAGGACATAGTATTCCGTTCTTTCTGCATCGATTTTAATAAAGGAAACATTGAATAGATTCAGGGCGTCTAGGGGGATCATCTCTGCAATGTCGCCTCCCGATCCGATCCCCGTCCCCCCTTCATTGGTCGGATCGACCGGGTCCATTTGGATAAATTGATTTCTGTCTCCGAGAGCCTTTCTTAAGGAAAGGACATTTTTACATCGATTGAGCCTGAGATTTCTTAATTGTTCAGCATAGATTTTTACCTGCGGTTCGAAAGCGATGACGCCTCCGGCATCTCCCACGGATTTAGACATTTTAAATGTATGGATGCCGATATGAGCTCCTATATCGACTGCAAGAGTTCCTGGCGCAGCGAATTTTTCGATGAGTTGCGCGATATTTCCTTCCCAAGTCTCTCCTTTCGAAAGGAGCGATTTGATCGAATCGCCCTCAGTGTCGATGTAAAAATAGGCATGCAAATAAGGGGAGTAGCAAAGACGGTAGGAGGGATCCTTGAAAAACGATTCATTCTCTAAATCGCCATAAGAGGGAAACCCATCGAAAAAAGTATTTTTGATAAAGATCGCATTTCCTTCCAAGCCTTCCCGGTACCAATGGGCCAGTAGTTTGAATCCATGGTCTTCTAGGAAAGCCTTCAATTCCGGAAAAAGAGTCGTCCCGATGCGGAAGGGAAATAGATTCGTATGGACATAGATGGCAGTGAGAGAACTCAATGTCTTTGGAGAGGCTTCCAAGACTTGGAGTTCGCTTCCTTGTATATCGAGACGGAGGAAATCGATCGGTTCGATTTGATTTTCTTCACGCCATTCATCCAAATTTTTGCAATTGACTTGTAGGATCGGCCCCTTGTAATGGACTTCCATCTCAAGACTCGGTTCGAGCAGAGAACTTGCATGCTCGAAAACGGGATTGTCTCCAGTGGATCCATAACAAATATAAAATGAGGCCTTTCCCGTTGTGTCATTTAGAGCGATTTGCCGGCAATCAATGGAATCGAACGGAACCGTCGCCTGAACGAGGATTTCAAAAGCGTGGGGATTGGGTTCCAAAGCGAAGATTTTCGCCTCGGGCCACAGGCGAGCCATTGCGATCGTTTCATTGCCGTAATGGGCGCCTGCTTCGAGTATCACCGGATTTACGGGCAGAAGTAAGGAAATCAGTTCCAAGGGTTTATTTTCCCAGCCGCGGAAAGAGCCTTCAAATTTATGCGGATAGGGTTCGATAGCGGTCAGTCTAATGCCAAAGCAGACCACCAGAAAAAATAGACTTCTTGCGTAACCTGCTTTGGATGCAGAAATCGATGATTTTTGAGCAGATTTTTGAAATGAGGGAGGCGGCATACTTGAAAAAGTAGACGCCGAACTGATTGAAAAAATGTGCCAAAAAGCGCGATTTATGCGCCAAATGAGCTTACGCAAGAAGTCTAATATATATTGCCTCATATTATTCCTGTTTGACGACGTACCAGAAGGCCCCTTTACTCTCTATATTCAGATCCAGCTCTTCTGAAAGAAATTCCAGTGTTTCTTTGACATACGGATCATGAATCTGATTTCCGCAAAGCAAAGTAAAAATCGGCAATTGCTTATATAGGTTCTTCAAGTCCCTTTTTAGATTGAAGCGGAAAATTCTCAAATCGTTTGAAAAATCATTCAAGAGAGAATTTCTATAATAAGTTAGATCGAGAAAAACGGCATAGGGGTTCGGAGTTTTGTCGATCAATCGATCGAAATTTTCTCTAGTCCGTCTGTAAGAGAGATCGACATCTATTATGGATATTTTTTCTTTCCCCTTCAAGTAGAACTCATCGTTTAAATAAAAGCAGAAATTTTCGAAAGTGGCTTTGTCGAGCCAAGGATCGTAGAGATAAATATGGGAAATAAAGGGGCAGAATTTGATGAGCTGCAAAGGCCGTATCGAGGATAAAAAACCCTTGTAGATCAAGACTGTTTCGTCAGAGATGATAGAGCGGAGATCTTTTAAATCGGTTTGGGAGAATTCAGTGGCATCTAAATAGGAGAATGATCGGTCGTCGTTTTTGACTTTGAGCTGGGTTTCGCAAATCAGCCGCTTCCAATAGTCGAAATAGGCTTTGTCGCATTTCAACCCTTTTAATTCCTCATATTTTTTCTCTAAAAAGGGCTGGTCGATTTCGTTCCAGTCATGGACGATGACAACTGGCAGCCCCTCGTAAATCGGATCTAAAAAAGTATGTTCTACAATCGGAATGCAGTCCAAAGCGAGGGCTTCCCAAGTCCGGACGCTGTCGGTCTCATATCCTACCGGCGATAAAACGAAATAAGAATGGGATAAATCTTCGTAATACTCATTTCTTGTGATCATCTCGTACGGCTTGTCGCTGTGATTTCTGCTGTAGCAATACGGCTCATTTTCAAACAGTTTTACCAACGTATCCCGCCCCCCATGGGTTCTGGGATAATGGTTCATATAAAGAAGATGCTTTTTCTGAAATGGCCTTTTGGCCTCCGTGTTTTTTAAATCATCTATCGCTTTTGTGTCTAATACCCATTGAGCTAGGTCTTGGCCGATCGGAGTTTGGATAATTTTTGGGTGGTAGCTGAAAACAATATTTCTGCAAAACCAAGCCGCTAATTTAGGGTCGTAGAGCAACTTTTTAATCGGAGGATCAGGCACCCAGTTGCCCACATCGCCGGAAAATAAAAGATAGGGATAACGGATCTGATCGTGCACAACCTTGGCAAACCAATCCAGATACCAGATATTGACGTAGACCAGATCTCCTTGTCTCACGACATCGGGATCGAATGTGGCCGTGCCGCTATCGATGACATGGTCGCAAATTGTGCGGAACGTCAAGTTGCTGACATAGGGGTAATGCCCCGGGTGGTTCCCCCATACGTCATGCCCCTTGTAAGGTTCAGTAGGCACTTTAATGGGAAATCCGATCAATTGTATTGGCAATTGAATAGTAGCGGCTACAACCAGAGCCAATCGAAAAAATAACAGATACATAAGTACTACATCTTTAACGGTCGAAGAAGCTACGCGAACCGGTTTTTTTCTTCAACTTTTGTTTATCATTGGTTGGCAGCTTCAAAGAGGATCTGGTCGAAAGAATCGGGAGAAAAAAGCTGCGCTTTTTCGCTGTGAAGAAATTGCCGGATATTTTCGATATACTCCTCATAAGTCTCTTTAGACATCGTTTTGAGTACAAAATAGAGTTCTTCGTTCGACTGAAAATCTCTATAATCGATGAAACAATTCGCAGGGATATAGGTTTCTACATTGTCTGGGCCCCAGTAAACAGGGACGCACCCAGCTGCAAAACAATTGAAAATTTTTTCGGTGATATATCCATTCGTCGTGTGGGTGTTTTCAAAACAGATGCAAAAGCGGTATTTTTTAAGGGTGGATAATTTTTCTTTGCCTGAGTGGTAGCCGGGAATCGATCCGCGATACATTTTACTCTCGGCGAATTTTCCAGACGCTACTCCATAAAATTCAAAATCTCCTTGGGATTTTGATTCGAAAAACTCCACCATTTTAACTCGGTCGAGAGTCCAATTAGAAGCGATCAGCGTGCAAAGTTTTTTCTCTTCGAAATGAAACAGGTCCTGTTCCATTGGCAAAAGTGCGGGATAATAAAATTTAAAAAATTTAATCCCGTCGATCAGATCGTCGTCGCAAGTATACACAATGGAATAGGGGTCATAGAAATAATCAGGTATTTTAATCGCTTCCCATTTGAAGAGGACCATTTTGGATTTTGGCAGCTTAAAAATTTTCGGATCTTCGCAGTAATCGAAAAAAATAATTTTTTTCAAATTTCGAGTGTCCGAAAAAAACTGTTTTACGTAAGTATACAGATCGTAGGTTGCCATCATCTCGTACTTCTCTCTAATCCGGGCATATTTCAAAGGAAAAGATTCGATCTGTTCAAAATATGGGTACATCGCGGCAAGTTGTTCTATCGGCAATAGAAGGAAATCATAGACAGCCAGATCGACTCGTTCTTTTTTTACGGCTGCCGCATCCAAATTCAAAACAAAAAGAAAAAATATAATGACTAGTCTCTTAATGCGCATAAAAATAATTGTTAAGAAAAATTAAATCTTGATCGAGGGTTTGGACGAAACGAAAACCCTTTTCCGATAGAAATGGAATAAAACGGGGGTCGTTATAATTATCCTCTACTGTAATGACGTCGATTTGAAAACGGGAAAAGTCAAGGCTTGCAAGGATTTCAAATTCTCCTCCCTCTGTATCGAGGCTCAAAAAATGCACATGGCTGATTCCCTGGTTTTCTAGAATTTCATTGAGGAGATAGCAATTGACGTCGATCCATTCGTAGCTTCCTCCCTGGAATGCAATATCTCGATGGATCCTCTCTAAATGGCGAAAATCGAATTTGCCGATCAGACCGGACAGCATTTCAAGAGGACCTGAAATATTTAAAAATGGACACTCTCCCGCTTCATCCGATACAGAGCCTTGAATGCAGATCGCTTTTCTGTTGTTTTTCAATGCGGGGAAAACTTTTGGGTTAGGCTCAATGCAAATCCCGGTCCAATCTAATTCTTCTTCGAAAAACAAGGTATTGCTCAAACTGACGCCGTCATGGGCTCCAATATCTATGAATACTCCCTCTCGATAGTCTTTAAAATAATTTTCATAGACAAATCGATCTTGTCCGCATTGACTGTGATAAGCCGCGAACGAGATCGATCGCCATAGGACGAATGAAAATAACAGGAATTTCATCGGATTCGCTCAAGGACTGTGAACCCATGATTATTGAAACGGCGTTCTTTCAATCGCCATTCTGGATGAGTCGATAAGAAATCTTCGACCGCAGGCCATAGCCCTCTTTTCGTTCGATCGATATGAGGGGGGTATTCAGGAATAAATCCCTGATAGAACGGCTCATCGGTATCTCCCCAAGGCTCGCTGGTGTCGTGCATGGCGATCCATTTCCGGATCTTTGGAGAAAATTTTTCCAGTTCGTAAGTTAAATGGCAGTAAGTATGCCATGAATCGATGAAAAGTAGATCCGCAGGCTCTAGTTCGATGTCGAAGTCGTTGGCCTGCAAGAACCGGAATGAGATTCCATTGCTTTCAGCCAAGCGGTCGGCTAAAAAAAGGGTATTGATCGAAGGGAAATTGAGGTCGATACCAAGATAGGACCGAAGGGGATGAGAGCTTTCCGATAAGCCCTGGAGAAGGCCCCAAGTAGACACGACTTCTCTGATGCCGATTTCAATCACGGAAGAGCAATCGCTTGCAAGCTGGCGCAGGCAAGGCAAATGTTCATTGATATCGGAAGGTTCAATACAATGGATCTTGTATTCCCGTTTTAACTCTTCTGAACTATTCATGGCATATAATTGAGCTGTCAATGCGCTAAGTAAAATTATAATATTTTTCATAAATCGTTTCCTTCAAATTCTCTTAAAAACAAAGGAGATGAATGGAGATAAAGGGGATAATCGCACCGGTGTACATCATCTCCGCAAAGATAAATGATCTGTTCGGGATTATAAATTTGACAAACGAGGTCGTTGAAAGGAAGACCTCTATGAACAGAGCCATAGATAACGATTTCGAATTCTCTATTTCTGATCCGCTGCTCGATACAGCTTCTATCTACGGGCAAGTCCTCCAAGATTTTCGTGTAAGTAAAGCCTTTGCCATATAAATTTTGCGCATCTGAATACGTTTTATAGATATGGCCGATTTTCGGGAAATCCACTATTTTCTCTCCCTGGAGTTCCTTTAATCCGATCAAGGTCAGACAGCGGAGATAGTCTGGTGATGGATCTTCGCTTAAATACAAGATCGGCCCCCTGCCGGTATAATGAACGGTCTTTAGAAGATACTTAGCCATTTTTTGGCATGTGAGATGTTCCCGGGCATAGGAAAGGAGCTTATTTAATATTTCGTAGTATCTGTTTTTGTCGAAAATGGAGTGGTCGATTTTCAGTTGCGATACCCCTTCGAGATGCATCGCCTCCAAGATCAAGTCTTTCGGGAGGAAATAAAGGGTTTTTTCATCGCATTGATCGAGATCGAGAAAGTAAGGGATGCATCCATTAGCCAAGATTTCATAATGCCTTAAACAATCCCATCCCCCTCTTTTGCAAGTGATTGCGAAATAAGATTGCTGGTAGCCTCGATAGTATTCCGATTCGTAGTCATAAATGTATGTATCGATCCGCCCTGGAATGATGTGGGCAAAATCGCGGGTTTTCAAAGGAATTTCGCGAATGATTTTGCACTCGGGAATCGAAAATTGAATGGGATAGACAGTCCCATGCAAATGAGCGACGCTCCAAATGAATGACAAAGCCATGCAAACGCACTGCATCAGCGCCCAGGAAACTGGGGAAGTTTGGAAAGCGATTTTTTTCATCGAGGATGATTTTTGAATTTTTTTTTAAAGAAAAATACTATACTGCCGTCTTTAAAAAAAGGCCTATCTACGCGGTGCAAAAATATTTTTTCCTCGTTTTTCTTACAATGAGCCAAATGATTTTCGCCCAAGAAAAGGGATATGTCGCTTGCGATATCATCGGTCAGCTTGCCAATCAGTTGTTTCAGACGGCTGCTGCGGTTTGCTATGCCTTGGAACACGGCTATGAAGCGCGATTTCCCAATTTAAAAGATGCGATCAATGGAGATTTGAATCTCAAATACGTACTCCACCGTTTAAATACCGACCCCTTTCCTCCCGATGTCGAATTTATCGATTATTATGAAATGGGACACAACATCTATTCGCCATTTCCTTATGAAGCGGGAAAAAACCTTCGCTTGCACGGCTATTTCGCATCGATCAAATATTTTTCACCCTATAGCGAAACTATCCGAGAACTTTTCGCACCCAAAGAGGAGATCGTTGCGGATATTCACCGGAAATATGGCGATCTATTAAAAAAAACGAGCGTGGCTGTCCATGTCCGGACTTTTTTTCCCGACGGGATCGACCCGAACGACGGAATCGGAAGGAGCAATTGGAACTATTATCTCAATGCGATCAAATTTTTTCCGGATGACTGCGAGTTTTTAATTTTTTCAGACAGTCCAGAATGGGTCAAAGAACATTTTCCCAAAATTCGGGCAAATATCCATTTTATAGAGGGCAATCCCCACTATTTCGATTTTTACTTCATTTCCCTTTGCGACCATCAGGTGATCTCGCCTAAATCGACTTTTGCTCTGTGGGCCGCTTGGCTCAATCCAAATCCCGAGAAAATGGTACTGAGAGCCGATGACGGTTGGCTGGATCACGATCACTTTCCGGCAACTTGGATCTCAATTAACGTAAATTGAAATATTCTATGTATCTGTGCAAAGCCCTATTTTTCTTGATTGCGTTGAGCATCGTTCCCTGCTGGGGCGATGAGGAAGAGCCCTCTGATCGGGTCGACTTGGCCGAACTGTCTCAGGAAACTTTATTCGTCAGCTTGGGATCTTATTGCGGGCCAGCAGGCCTTTCATTATCCAGCGGACTTCGAAAGGCCGCATTTCCTTTTGATTGGAATGTCTCTTTCGATGGGGAAAAGTTGATTGAATTGTTAGAGGACGATTTTCTCCATTTTTTGGACGACGATTATCTTTTGACGGATGATTTTCTGATCCCTTTTGCAAGCGGCATCTTGCTGAATATCTATTATCATATCGAATTTGTCCACGAAGGGGTATTTAAAGGTCCCGACTCTTTGCAAAAATTGGAGCTGATGAAGGAAAAATACCGGAGAAGGATCGATCGTTTCAGAAATTTGAGGGAATACTCAGGCAAAGTCTATTTTATGAGGGCGGGACATCTCGATTCTTTGACCGATCACAATCGGGTATTCAAAAATAAGGACAACATTGAAATCTCGCCAGAATATTCCCTGCGGCTTTACAAGACGCTCAAGATGCGATTTCCTAAGCTGAACTTCAGTTTGATTATAATCAATCCTCCTCATCCTCAGCAATATCCTCAAGAAATCGAGGAAGAGAGTCGGATCTTGGACAATCTCATCTTAGTTCGGGCGCCCATCGAAAATGCTGAGCAGATGCAAGAAGCGTATAAAAAATTCTTCTTCCAGCTATTAAAAGAAGATGCTTTATCTGCGGGAGTCCAAGAAACACTCTAACGTAAGACGATTGCAGAGCAATTGATCCAGTTCATCCTCTGCGCAGACGATATCCCCGAACCAGCACGACGGAGTGCATTTCGTGCGCCAGGCTGCCACAGAAAAGCTCAATTCTTCAGGAAACCAAGTGATATTGGGATAGACTCTTTCTGTTTCCTTTAGCCATTCATCGAGCAATTGGTTTGCTTGAGGCATTGAAAAATTGAGGCCGATCATGCTTGAAGAAAGGTGCTTTATATAAGGATATAATCCTTGGTGGATATGGAGAGTTTTAGCCGCGGAAAGGAGGTGGTGAGGAGCATTTTCTTCCAATGTTCCTACATAAGTTAAAAAGTACCCTTTCTCTTCGATTTCCGCGAAGATCGATTCTAAATCGGTGAGGGGATGGATGGCCGTATCGAGCCAAAGGACTTGTTTGAATCCCAAAGCTTGGGCTTCTTTGAGAAAAGCAGCTTTAAATGAATATGGGACATGGCAGATCTTCAATCCTCCATTTTCCGTGTTGGGAAATCCTCCGATCCTCATTAAAACATGGCCGGTGTAACCGCATTCTTGCAATTCATTGAAGACTTTTCTCGTTTTTTCTGGGTAAATTCCATTTGCTGAACCAAACAAAAGGATGCAGCGGTCTTTATACTTTGCCGGATATTTTTCCGGAGATTTTGCAGATGGATTTAAGAAATGTGTTTCAAAGATCGGCAAAGCATTCTGGGGGCCAAGCAGCCTGAAACCTCGAATCAGTTTCAACCGGTGGTTGCAAATCGCATTCAGGCTGCCCATATTCGAAGACAATTCAGTCAAGCGATCGAGATAAGGCCTTTTCCCATTTTCCAAATAGGCGTCGATCGCTTGATAATCTTCTAAAGTTGGATGTCCGATGTCGGGAATAGACATCCATAAACGAGATAATTCTTCGTCTTCGTAAGAGATGGCGATATTCGCTATAAATAGCAAAAAAATTAGGCGAATATTACCAATGAATGATTTCGGCATGATTCACATTCGCTGTCATATTTACGGTATCGAGATAAACGACCTTCGCGTTTTCCGATGCCATCTTGATGAGAAATTGTTCCGCTTCCCATTCGATATCGATGAGTTTTTCCTCCATTTTTATAAGATCCAGTTCTTTAAACATTCGTTTAAAGAATTTACCTCGCATTGCAAAACAACCCGTCGTAATTCCTCTTGAAGGGTCTAGCATACGGCGGGCGAACGCATCGATTTCGGGATGGGCTTGCACTGTTTTTAGAAATTGATCGTTATCGAAACAATATCTTCCAGTGATTTTGACAATCATGTCCTCGTCGTCGAATTGATAATGATCCAGCGCTTTGAGGATGGCTTTCGCTTCATTGACGCCTTTATTGACCAATCGCAAATTGTTTGTATTCGCATAGAAGACGTGATCGCAATAATCCTCGTAGAAAGAGAGGGGGGAATCGCATCCCGACTCGACTATATAAGTACGCGATTTATAGCCGAACGAATCGAGGGTTTTCAGAGATTTAATATACTCTTCCTTTCTCTCTTCAAATCTATAGGGGATGAGAGCCGATGTAGCGATGATTTTAATCGAATTGTCTGACTTTTTTTTTGCATCCAAAATTTCACAATCTATTTCGGAGGCAACAATTCTGCATGAGCAAAATAATAATAGAACCAAAGTTATTTTAAAAAATTTATTAAACAATATGCCATTCATTTTATCCTCGCAAACGTGTTATTTCACTCATAGCTTCTAAGAAAAGCGTTAATTGCCTCTTCTCGCTTTTTTGATTGCAGCAGCCTGGTTTTTGAAATAGTCTATCAATTCCTGCAGCTCTGGATTTTTTTTGATCCAAATAATGGTTCCCATCCCTTCCTGCAAATGGATTTCTTCATAATCATCGGGCGTGATGATTCTCGAATAACCATAGATGTCGTCTTTTAATCGCAAGAAGCTGAAGTTCACATGATTCGCTAATATAATCGGGCTTTTGTCGAACAACATTTGGACGAGTTCGCCTCTGATATAATTTCCTGGATCTACCAAAGCCACATCGACTTTATTGTATTTCGTTAAGTTCTTCACAAAAGTGGTCAGCTCGTTTAGGTAAAAATTATCGATGGTGCTGTAGCTTTGGTAGGTGCGCGATTGATGGGAGGAGGCTTTTGCTATCCCATCTGATCCAATGTATTTATAAGGCGCCCAAGACATGTCTCCCTTATAGTCGCTGAAATAAGCGATAGGGACCCAGTTCGAATAGCCGCGGTAAAGATCGATGCATTTTTTCATCCACGTTGGACCATATCCTGAAGTGATGAATTCAACGGAAATGACTTTGTTGCAGTGATCTAGATAATATTTAGTAGAATATCCCAGTCCAAATTCCAAAAGCGTTTTCACAGTTATCTTTTCAAAAATATCTCTGAAATAAGGGATATGATCTCCATAGCCTGTGTCTTGGCTATTTCTCACCAGAAAATCATAGGTGATTTCATTGGAATTGGAAATCTCTTCCGCAATTGCGGAATGGTGCAAAAAAGCAGCAAAAAAAAGAGGTAAAAGAAGTTTTTTCATCATCGAGTTACCGTTTGTTTAAATAATTAGGCCCGCCGTTATCGGAAGGGGCTTTTGGAGTGTTTGTGACAATATCCTGAACGACAGTGAATAAATGGATCCCGAGCGGAAGAATATACTCCATATCATAGGGGAAAAAGATCTGATGCGCTTTGAAAAATTCGAGGAGCTTCTTGATGCCGCTCCTCCTGATGATCATCGAATGAGCTCCCGACCTGGCTCCGATTTGGTAGAAATCGGGACTGATCATTATTTTGCGCATATAGTCGTTTTGTTTTGAAAAAAAGGTAAAATCGGGTCTTCTTCCAGCCCAATAAGTGGTCGTATAATTCCCGTTTCCGTCGAGCATATCCCGATCTGTGAATAAAACGTCCCAATTGTCCCTTCCCACCTGATGATCCAATTTTTCGATCATCAAAGAGAGGCTCCTGGGATCTCGAACGACTTGGATGTCATCTTCCATGACCCAAATCGTTTCATAACCTGAATCATAAGCGTCTTGAAGTATGGAAATGTGGCTGAGCGCGATTCCGATCGGACCTCTTGCCAGACAGTGGCAAAAATAGGTTTGCCCATAATTTTGGATGATTTCATGGCTGGGTTCAAAATTCCCGCCGAGATGATAAGAGGTGCCCAAAAAACCCCCTTCCATTTCTATTGAAAAAACTAAACCGACGTCATTGATGGCCTCTAACGGCAATTCCCAACCGTTGACCGCCGAAAAACGATAGGGATAAATCCCATAAGGGGCCAATTGATTTAAGGACCATTCGAGCTTTTCCGGCCTTTGGTCGAGATTGATCAAATAAATAAAATCGATATTGCTGATGGAACAATCAGCATCCGATTTATTCGGACATTTTTTTAGATGGGTTTCAAGATCTCCGTTCAGGAAGGAAGCGCCGAGCAAAAAAACGGAAAGGAAGCGCCGCATCAACAAGAGATCACATCGGTTTGGGATTTTGATAATTGGGAGCCCCATTGTCGGAGGGTGCGCCGCAATGCGGCGCGACTATATCGGCAGTGACAGTGATCAATCGGATATCCGAGGGAAATACATATTCGATGTCATAGGGGAGGAAGATCTGGTATTGCTTGAAAAAATTGAGCAATTTATTCATCCCCGATCTCCGGACAATCATAGAATAGGCTCCAAAACGGGAACCCACCCTTCGGAAATCGGCGTTGATGGCTTCCCTTTTGCTAAACCGTCCCGGATTCGATGGATAGAAATTCGGCCTCCAAGCGCATCCAAAAGAAGGGATATACTGCCCTTGATTGTTCTTTGTGTCCAAGTCTGTGAATAAAATATCCCAACCCTCTTTTCCCACTGTGTTGTCGAGCTGTTCGATCAAATCGGAGAGGCGATGGGGGTTTTGAACAATATCTATATCGTCTTCCATGACCCAAATCGTCTCATATCCGGAATCGGCTGCATCTTGGAGAATGGAAAGATGGCTGAGCACGATGCCGATCGCCCCTCGGGACATACAATGGCAAAAATAGGTTCTGCCGATCTCTTGGATCGGTTCATGATGAGGTTGGAAATCGCCGCCCGGCAAATAGCAAGTGCCCCATTTTTCTCTCGACATCCAAGGCTGAAAAATAACGCCGACATCATTGATCGTTTCCAAAGAAAGCTCCCAGC